>Ga0209445_1000177_pt1 | contig 36121 bp, 24 predicted proteins | sample MarorgKNORR_S2LV_4_FD_188223 | JGI IMG/M metagenome (GOLD analysis project Ga0209445, IMG submission 188223) | Marine microbial communities from the Southern Atlantic Ocean, analyzing organic carbon cycling - NADW_A/KNORR_S2/LV (SPAdes) (version 2) | ecosystem: Environmental > Aquatic > Marine >... | reverse complement strand
ACAAAATAATAACGTTTAAAATCGTCAATTTCTTCATCACAGCCTCCTTTAAGATATTAATTAACACAAAAGATAAAAGTAAATCTCATTTGAATATTTGAGGTGAATTACTTTTTAAATTTAATTGTGTATTAGAAGAGTCCATTAATTTTAGGAAATTATTCTATATATAAAAAAGGGAAATATTAATCTCTCTAGTGTTTGTGATTTGAGTCACAAATCAACCTGTTTACCTGTTTGGTGTGAGAGTAGAATATAACATATAAAACAAGAGGAGTGAGGCCCAAAGGTTGGGTGGGGATTTTACCTCTTCAATTTACCCAGAGGAATCAATTTGGAGGGTTACTAACCGCCGCAAATACCATTATCACAAGAAATATTATTGGGGGGTTCGACAATCATACAATCAGATACCCATCCATAACGAACATTAAATGTGTCATTAAGTTCGTTATATTCATTCACTTTGTTAATTAGCAATATTGAATCAACGGTTGCAATAGAATACACCAGATATTCCCAGTGTCCTCCACATGGCTTAGCACCCAAACCAATGAATCTACAATTGTTATAATCATTACAAATAGGTACACCAATAATATTAATAATTTCTTGCTTCAATAGTCCTAATTGGTCAAAATCATCTGATTCAGAGTAACAACTACCGTCATCAAAAGTAGCAGTATTGTCATAGTTTGTGGCAGTGCTATCAGTACACCCACAAATGTTGTTTCCACCTTCAACACCTGCACAATCCTTTTCCTTTTTATCCTCACAACTCAAAAAAAGAAACAATAGAGGTACTATAAGTAGTACTGTCTTTTTCATATCATTTACCTAAAAAAGGCAGATAAAATCTACCTCTAAACAGCCACTTATTCAACATTAGACGGGTCTATAAAATAACTTGAAAGTGATATTTAATGTTGAAATCAACGTCTTATAAACGAGTAAGGTAGTTTGGGTAGGAAATTGAAGACCGTAAGGTTTTGTTGGCACAAGCATCAAGCGAAGCTTACAAGATCTACACGCGTCCCAATTTCGACCTTGCAAGCAGTTATGTAAATCAAATACCTACTTATAGCAAGTTCATTGGATAATAATGTAGTAATAGTGTAGCAAAACAAACATTATGAAACAAAACCAAACGAATACAAAGATGAAAATAAAAACCCCAATTTCTTATCGGGAAATTAGGGTTTATTCTTTGTAGCGGGGGCTGGATTCGAACCAGCGACCTTTGGGTTATGAGCCCAACGAGCTACCAGACTGCTCCACCCCGCGATCTCTTGGTATTCATCTTCAAAAAACGGAGTCAATATTAGGAGTTTCTACAAGAAAAAGCAACGACTCAAATATCTTTATTTCGTCATTGAATCAAGTTTATTTCTACAGAAATAGCCAAATGGTCTGAATATCCTCCTAATAACTTCTCCCCTGCCCAAAACCTGAATGGATAATGTTGATATTTCCCCCTTTGCTCTCTGTACTTTGGCAGATCAAGAATTGAGACAGAATTATCCTCAATTTTCAAGCCTTGGTCATCCAGTAATCCGCTGCTTGCAATAAATTGATCCAGCAAGCTGTCCTGTCCCCTGTACACATAAGTTCCCACTCCCTTCTTCCCTATGAAAGGTTCCATGAGATTAATGAGTATATCTTTCGCCAGGTATTGAATGTTTTGTTCGTTGGGTCCCTCATTGAAATCACCCATGAGAAGGATTTCTGCCTTTGGATCTTCATTGAGGATTTTTTCTACTTTTTCTCTCACAAACCTGGCTGTTTCTGCCCGTTTTGGGATTGCTTGCTCCCTTCCGCCGTAATTAGAAGGCCAGTGATTCACAAATACATGAAGTATTTCTTCACCGAACTGACCCTTAACATACACTATATCCCGTGTTGGTTTCCCTGAAGATAAAGTATTTTTTATCTGCTTGGATTTCAGAACTGTAAATTTTGATTCATCGTAAAACAGTGCGCAGTCAATTCCACGCCTGTCCGGTGAATCATAATGGATTATTTTATAATTTCTTCCGGTAAAAGCTTTGTTTAATTCCTCCATCATAAACCTGTTTTCAACTTCGCAAATTCCAAGAATATCCGCATCAAGATCTGCCAGTACTTCAGCAGAATGCACTAATTTCAAAGCGTAAATCTCTTGAGTAACGTTTTTCTTCCCTCCAATTGAAAATTCATTGTCATTTTTTTCCGGATCATCTATCATGTCGAATAAATTTTCCACATTCCAGAATGATACTGTGAGGGAAGCAACATCCTGGTTCCAACACAGATTGAGAAAGAAAATACCCAGGAAAAATATATTCCATAATTTTTTCATTATCACCTCATTTATTTAGAGATTTATTATATACCGGCACTTTTAAAATTCCAGGTTGCTTGTCCTTTTGTAAATAAATCAACTTGTTCGCAAAAAAGATCTACACAATACGCAGGCATTTCCACCTTCCAGCACAAGGCTCCCCCTGAGTTGTCATTCAATACTTTTCCTTTAAATTTATCCAGGAGATTAGAAAGTTTTCCATAGAAATCAAGCGGACACTTCAAATGAAGGATTTTTATTCCACTCCAATCTTCAAGTTTTGCATGGTCAACTGCAAGCTCGGCTCCTTTTTTATAGGCATTTATCAAACCCCTCTTACCAAGTTTAACTCCCCCAAAATACCGAATGACGTATAAAGCCCCATTCACAATTTGATTTTTTCGAAGTACATTCAAAATTGGAATTCCCGCCGTACCTGCCGGTTCACCTCCATCCGAAGAATTTTCGATCAAAGATTCGTCCACATTAATGCAGTAAGCCCAGCAGATATGACTTGCGGAGTGATATTTTTTTCTGAATCTTTTCAGCACCTGAGTAACATGGTCCACCGATGAGACAGGAGCCAGGACAGCAATAAATTCTGACCGTTTTTCTTTAAAAGATCCCTCAGATTGTTCACCTGGAGTGACCTTCACTTTTTTCTGAAAGAAAATATTAAGGGAACACCTTCGAAATTGAAGCTTTTCCTGAATTGATTTTCGATAAATCTTTGATAGGAAGCGGGCATCAGTTTTGGGTAATTACAAAAACATGCAAAAATGGGCGGAGATACATTCACCTGTGTTATAAACTTAATCTTTATCTCCTTTCCTTTTGGTGCCGGAGGTGCCTTAATTCTTTGTACCTTTTCCAGCCAGGAATTCAAATCCTTTGTGTTGATTTTTTGCTGCCGGGCCTGATATACGTTCCATACAAAATCCAGCACTTTTGATACCCGTTGTTTCGTAAGAGCAGAAATAAAAAGAGAGGGATAATAATCAAGCGCCTTAAACTGGTGTGTGATTTTCCTCTGAAACTCCTTTAATGTGCTGGAATTCTTTGTCACTAAATCCCACTTATTTACAACTATGACTAGCCCTTTACCCTTCTGAATTACATATTGGGCAATAGTTTTGTCCTGTTTCATCACACCCTTATTTGCATCCAGCATAACTAAAATAACATCAGCCCGGCTAATTGCCTGGTATGTCCGAACATTACTGTAATATTCAATATTATCTTCAACCTTTGATTTTTTCCTTAATCCCGCTGTATCCACCAGTATAATATCTTTTCCATACCAGCGGAGCGTTGTATCAATAGAATCCCGCGTCGTTCCTGCTATTGGGGTTACAATCGTTTGCTCTTTTTTTAATAGAGCATTTGTCAAAGACGATTTTCCTACATTGGGCATCCCTATAATAGCTAATCGCAATACTTTCTGATCTTTGTCGGAAAATACTTTCTGGCCCAGTTTAAGTTTCTCGATTACTACATCCAAAAGATCTCCAGTCAAACGTCCATTCAAAGCAGAAATGGGCAAAACGGTTTCAAATCCCAATTCATAGTAAAGATAACATTGGTCATCCTGATTCCTTGAATCACATTTATTTACTGCCAAAAGATGTGGTTTTCCCGATTCCCGAACAAATTGAGCCAGTAATGAGTCGCTGGATGTAGGAGGGACTCTTCCATCAACCATAAATAGGATCATTTCGGCTTCTTCTATGGCTGCTTGAGCCTGTTTCCGAACCGCAGCATTCAGAACGTCCATATCATCGGGTATATACCCTCCAGTATCAACAAACTCCAGTGGATACCCCGCCCAATCAATGGTCCCATATATCCGGTCCCGGGTAATCCCCTCTTGGGAGTCCACAATGGCTTTCCGGCTTTTTAACATCCGGTTAAAAAACGTAGATTTTCCTACATTAGGGCGACCAACAATTGCAATGAGTGGATTATGTGCCATTTTTCTATATCAAACCGTGCAGGATAAATTTACAGAGAAAATAAAATCTACCAAAGAAGGCTATCATAAAATTGATTACACATATTGGGCACTTTTTCTCTTAATATCCAGGGAGTCAAAAAAAACAATCCGTTGTAATGATTTTGTAATTTTGAGTAATATCCATTTAAACACCCTAATACCAGAATAAATGAAAATCAATACGAGATGAACCGCCGTTTAAAATATTACTTTTATCGCGCCAGTATTTTACTGGATCATTACCGGTCATTAACCAGTTTTATCATCGTTTTCTTCTCAATTGTTCTTCTGGATTTTCTCTTTAATTTATGCTCTGTCAATTTACTTGGGCTCATTAACAGAATTTTACAAACAAATGGTGTTGCCTTTTCCGCAGTGAACATGGAATTTGCCCCAGAGGTCTGGTTATCTTTATTGGGATTGGTTTTAGGAACCTTGATTATTGTTATTTCTATCGCTTCGCAAAATACACCGAAACTTATTGATCTGTATATGCATGACTGGAGAAGCCTGTTTTACATTTGGTTCCTCGTCCTGTCTTCAATTCATGCAGTTGTTATTATGATTTTTACCCAGGATCTAATCCGCCCTGGGAGCTCAGTCCTAAATATTTACCTGTTTCTTCCAGTCTGCATTTTATTTTCAATGCCGTATATTTTTTATATCCTTCGGTACACCAAAACCAACCATGTCATTGACATTATTCACAAAAATAATCTTAAATATATTCAGCGCTTGGGTTCCAGAAGAATGAGAGCTTTCCTTGAGATTTCCGCTTTAAAAGATTCTAAAGTATCTGCAGAGAGAATAGATAAAATAACAGAAGAATTTCAAAGATACCTGATGGAATGCCTGAACCAATTAGACAACCTCCTTGATTATACTGGTTTTAAAGAACCCAGGGCAGAAGTTATTAGAAAAATGAGCCATTCTATTCAGGTTTACGTCAAAGAAAAACCTCACATAAACCCAAATTTTTTCAAGATAACTCAAGTGGTACGTTCCGACATTTCTTTCCGGACCATGGTGGAGGAAAAACAGCTAAGTGAATTAGAACAAGACCGTATATTTTTTGAAGTAAAAAGTTTCAGATTATTGGGAAATGCCTATGTCCTTTTTCTGGATCGCAACGAATTTGACTTAGCATCATTATGTGCAGCAGAACTCACAGCCGTAGGGAAAACAGCTGCAGAGTGTAATGATAATCCCCTGTTAAAAGCTTTGATCTTCCAATTTAATACCATGATGAGATTTGCCATCAAACAAGCCACACGCTTTAACGAAGCACGGAATCTTTATAACTTGGCATTCCATTATGCCAACTTTGTTAATTCCTTAGCCAGCCATCACCAGATTGACTTGGTAAAAGAGTGTTTTCACTTCTTTAGAATGTATGGGAATGAGATTTTTAATCACGCAAAACAAAACTATTCCCTGTATTTTATTATTGCCGTTCTTACTGCAGAGCTGAAAAATATCCTCATTAATATTCACAAAAAGTCCTGGGACATTGAAATTCAAGGTGAACTATTGGAGCAAATCCTTGAGTTGGATACACCCCCGGACATGGACAGAGATGAAATGGATGACAGCCAACTAACCAATGATGGTGTAAGAGATATTCAAATTTCTCTGGCTCTTTACTATTTGAAGGCTGGAGAAGAGCAGTTTGTTACCCAAATCATAGCAGATATTTTGGAAGACCTCCCTTATTTAGGGAAAGATATTTTTATACAGGTAGTTGAAAATACTTTCAAACGCCTTGAGAACAACACTCCCGTTTTCTGGGAAGATACGGACCGAGGGAACACAAACCTGTTTTATACACCACACTTCGAAATGATCGAACCTCTTAAAAAGCTTATTTTGGAGAAGATAGAATCCAAAGATTTATAACGCACCTTTTTACCCCAACCAGCAACAAAAATATTCTGCTGGTGATCAGGGTTTTCTACATTCTTAAATTTACCTAGTTCAACAGAAGCGTCATTGCTCTATTATCATTCTGAAATGATTATTTCTCCTTGGCCGGAAGAACGGATCCAGTAGCCTTTGCCCGGTTCCAATATCTCTGCTTGAACGTAGTCACCGGTAAACTCATAAAGTGTCCCTGGGATAATTAATCCATCCGGATCTTGAATGCTGGCTACAGGAACTGAACTTGAGATCCCGGAAATCAAATTCCAGTTTTCCATTAATTCTATGGTTAATTCATTTAGTGCCTGACCGTAAAAAGTAGTGGTACCTGAATCAGAAAAACGAAGCCAGTAGCCATTACCCCGATCCAATTCATTTTCCAGATTGTATCCCCCTGAAAAGGAGAAGAGTGTTCCTTCTATAGCATCTGGAAAGATATTCATGTGATAAGGATCCTCCACATCCACCGGTAAGCCTACCAAATTCCAGCCAGGTTGATAATTAACGGTTAGTTCTATCCCCGTTTCAGGTTGGTTAAAGTATAATACAGTGAGATAGCCTTCCAAATCACTGGCATATACATATCCGTTTGTAGTGAATGGATAGGCACCCCAGCAACCGTAAAAACTTCCATCATCATGCAGTCCGTAGGTATCATAGGCTGCCACTTCCACAGGGCTTCCCGGATCACTGATATCTACAATTTTTACTCCAACTGTATAATGAGAGATATAAGCAAAATCTCCCATAATGTGGGTATTATGGGCCAGATTGTTTTCTCCCAGATAATTTCCCACAAGATTTATATTGTTCATATCCCGGATATCCCACATTTTCACGGTTTTATTCACTGTCTCCTCCGTGGTCATCAGATACTTGCCGTCATCAGTGGGCCAGGCATTATGGGCATAGCCGCCATTGGGAACAACAATTCTTGCCATCATAACAGGATTCATTTTGTCCGACACATCCCATATTGAATAAGAAGAGTTGGATCCTTCGGAAACATACACGATGTTATTCATAGCATAAACATCATGAATATTGGGAACACTAACTTCATTTATATCCTCCGGATTTTCAGGATCAGCAAGACTGACAATACGAAAACCGGAATAATTCTGTTTTGGGATATACGCATAACCGTTTGCTGTATCAATTGACAAATTGTGAGACCTTATATTCTGGGGATAAACATACGAACCGACAAAGCGTAAACTGTCTGGAAGATACTGAAGATCAATAATCATTAACCCATAATTGACGCCAACCATTTCGTTCACTACATAAGCGTAATGTTCATAGGTCTTGATATCGCGATGGTAGTAGTAGTCGTTACTTTGCGGACCGGGGATGATGCCAATAACTTCCAGGTCAGAAGCTCTTACAACAGCTACTCCCTCAAGAACGCCCATAATGGCGTACTCCTCGCCGTCAGGTGCTGTGTAGCCCCAGACATCAGAACCTCCGGTTGTGTCTCCTGAATTCCATTCCTGGGAAGGAAACCAGATCCGTCCAACTAAATCCAGACTATATTCATTCGGTTGAGCAAAAAGACCGGATTGAATTTGAACCGATAACACAACGATAATATTGATAATGATTTCCCAGATGTGATTTTTTGAATATTTCATGAAGTTGTTTTGATTAATGTGTTTAGGGAAATTTAAATTTGTAAAATTTATTCCTTGATCGTCCAGCACCTCAAGTCCATTTTATTGAGAATAATTTCCATATTTGAATGCTGATTTAACAGTAATTACTACAATAATTTGATTTATCTATTACTTTAGCACAGTGGATTTTATCCATTCCTTTTTTCGTTCAATGGGCCATTGATTCATTGAAACATTAATTTGTGAAACTCCCTTTCTGACCAGACGCCATTTATATCCATAATAAGCGCCGGCTACAGCACCAAGGATTCCCATTGTTTGTATGCCCCTTAAATCTGCCTGATCGGATCCAAAGGCGGGAAATAATGGCCAACCAAGAAAAGAACCAACAGCACCACCTCCATAGGCACCGATTCCACCCCAAATTATGACCTGATCTAATGTTAATTCCGGTTCGCTGGCAATGGCATGAATATCCTCCATTCGGATTTTTTCTTCTGAATTGGAATTATCAGTAATGAAAAGATTCAGCCCTTCCAATTTAACAACACGATAATTTTTATATGTTTTATGAACTGTTTTTATCCACCATGATTTATTGCCAGTTGCATAAATTGATATAGATTCATCATTTATTTGTTGAACCATTTCAGTAGGTTTAGAAACAGTAACCAGATTTTTTTCTTGCTCAACTTTTTCAAGAGTAATTTGAATGTAATCCGGATTAAGCTTCCAGAAACTACCTGTTAATATATCCGAACCCATTGTTGGAATTAATGGTATAGGACTTACAGGAAATACTAAAGCCGTAAATGGAAGATTGCCCAACGTCCACAGATTTAATTTACGGTTAATAAAAATATGTTTTGTTTTATACCCTTCCTTTTTAAACGTAAGTGCAATATTGGATTTTCTATCGGCTGATAAAACAAAGGGTGTTAACCCGATTATTTCTCCATCTTTAATTACCTTGGTATCTTCAGGGTTCGTTGTTACTTCAATCGTCTGTTCAAACCCACCCTGGTCTACAATGGTTACCACTGATGCACAGGATGTCAATAGAATTGAACAAAACACAAGGAATATCAACACAAAATTATTCATTATTATATATTTCAAATCATCTCCTTTGAATTATTATTCATCCTACATGAGCAGTTTCATTATACAACTGAAAACTACAGTTTTCATCCTGTAGATTCCAGAAAATAATATCAACAGCAGAAAGTAGAAAATTTGATTATTTTACTGTTTTATATGATCCGATTTCTGCAATTATATTTCCAACAACCAAGGCAGATCCGCCTAATATAAGCCATAGAGTAAATTTTTCCATCCCAAATCCTATTGCAAGAATGGTTGCCCATACAGGTTCCAGGGCATAGAGTACCGATGCTCTAACGGGGTCCAATAGTTTTTGAAAATAATTCACTAGAGTCAGAGCAATGAAGGTGCCGAAGACAGCTGTCAGTATCAATGGGATGAGAAATTTACTGTCCGTCAAAAGTCCAATAATTTGGAGCTCCCCCGGATTTAAGGACACATATACAATAGAAACAAAAAAACAGATTAGAGCCGCTAATAGAATAGAAGTGAAGGTAACAGCGATAGGTGAACTACGTTTCGTGACCACATCTGTGGCGATAATATGACCAGCAAACAGTAAGGCGCACAAAACGGTTAACCATTCTGCCAAATCGAAATGTAATCCTGGAGGTCCCTGGATATACCCTGCACCAAAGGTAGCTAACAAAACCCCAAAAAGTATGGTATATGTTGGTACATATTTTTTCCAGATAACCACAATCAATGCGGTAAAAATAACATACAGGCTTGTTAAAAATGCAGATACTGCAGGTGTGATCCCATCAAGTCCAATCATCTGAAAAACAAAACCTCCAAGCATAAACAGGGCTAAGATAAACCCATCTTTCCAGACAGCAAAATCCTTAATATTGACCCGGGCTTTCTTAACAAATAATGGGAGAAAACATGCTGCTAAGCCAAAGCGAATACATACAAATATTAAGGAGACCGCAGTTGTATTATCAGTAGTTGAATACATCTTTGAAGCTTCAAGAGCCTGCTTCAGCCAGACAAAGGTCCAACCCCAGATGAATGTAACAATGAAAAGTGCAATTGTTGCCTTATTCCTCATGTTTATTTTAGTAATATCATCTTTCTTGTGTGGCTAAACTTCCCTGTTTTGATCTGATAGAGGTAGACCCCAGCACTCACAGGTTTTCCATGAATGTCTGTTCTGTTCCATCTGATCGTTTTGGAGCCCGCATCCTGGGTGGTATTCACTAACCGTGTAACCTCTTCGCCAAGGATATCATAGATGACCAGGGTGACATGGCTACGTATTGGAAGATCGTATTGAAAAGTTGTAGAGGGATTGAAAGGATTGGGAAAGTTTTGATGGAGAAAAATTCCTACTGGAAAAGTCAATTCAAAATCCTTATTATCCATCGTTGACGTGAAATCAAAGATCATATTGAAATTCACTAAATCAAATTCCAGAGAAGAAATATCCTGGGGGCCGCTCACCGGATTCACTCGTGCGAAATAATCTCCAGGCAGGCGAACGGAATAATCCGTCCATGTAGTGTCAGATTCATGACGTGGATCTGGTCTATAATAATCCGTGGAAATAAAATGAGCCCCGCTTGCCAGTGCTACATCCCGTTGTGATGTATCACCGGTTCGCGCTTGTTCCGTGTCCGTATCCGACCGAGTACGGACCAAATATCCTTCACTTACACGTTCAGTGATTTCATCACTGGGTGTATTCATTCCCAAAAATGCGGCTTCCGGGGTGCCAGGAATTGCTTCTACAAACAAAATGCGACCACTGAGAGAAGGATAACCACTTATATAATCATTCATTAAACTCCCACCGTTATCAAGCCCAAACAGTATTTTCCCACGGGACTCACCCAGAGTAGGCCAGGCACCATCCAGCACTGCCTCTTCCAGAGTTCCATAGTTTCCCCGGACCATATCTGGAGTAATTATACCCGAAAGAGAATCTCCAAAAATATTTCGAATCTCTGCCTCAGCCTCTTCCAGCCCTGCAATATCAAATGGAATTGGTTCTATGTATACAAGTGTAGTATCAATGCCCTGCATGGTTTCTATAAAATCTTCCAGGGCAGGATAATCATCAAAATAATCTTCCAGCCCATCAGATTTGCACTCAATCAGTACAAAAATGGGAACATGCCTGGGATAGAAATTAGACCAGTTTTTCAATGCTTCAAGGGCCTGTGAAAAGGTTAAATGCTGGGTATCAAAATCTATATCTGGGAAATGGAGGATTTTTAACCCTGGCTCATACAGCTCGGGAATATCCGGATGAACATCTTCAAAATGCCCCGTCAACCAATTTCCAAGACGATTAGCAAAAAGACCACCCAGTGGGTCCCTGTAAATATCAAGTTCTATCTGTCTTATCCCGTAATAGAGAAACTGTTCTTCCAATGTGAGGTGGGTATAATCAATGGTCCATGCCAAGTCCGGCGCTACCACATTAATGACACCTAATAAAGTATCATAGGGAGCAATGTGATAACTGTTGTGGCTGCCGATTACCTGAAGCTGGTTTAAACGAAGAGAATCCACGAGATTTAAAATAGAATCAGGCGTGAACAAGTTTAAAAATTTACCCTGGGTATCCTGCCATCCCCAATAGCTTCCCCCATGAATCTGAAATCCTGAAGCAGAGGAATCATAAATTTGAAGAGTGAATGGTTCCGAATCTGTCAGTCCTTCATCTATTTCACCAGTGGCAGGATCATCTCCATAGATGGTCAGGATAAATACAGATCTGTCATCAATAAATTCAACCTCAGCAGCGCCAGCACAGCTTCCTGAATCATCAAAAACACCAACCCAGTCTCCCTCTTCGGCCGGCACATTATCAATAGTTGCCTGCCCTAAAATAACTGCTGAAAATGCTGTAGGCGAATGGTTAAAGAGATCCGGTTGCTGAGGCAGAATGAGACCACACAAACAAAAGGGAACACAGATTTTCCACTTTTGAGACTGTATCTTTCCTAACATAAGTGAAATCTCACTTCCATTCTTCATATCACGATTTCAAATAAATCGTCAACAGCACCTGGAATATTATTGGGCAATTCATACTGTAAAAATATAGAGCCCATCAATTGAAGATAGGCTCTATATTGAATTGAGTTATTTTTTAAAATTAGTTTTTATACTTCTCTTCAAATATGTCTGGTCTATGCCAAGCAGACAATCGACCTAATTCCAAAGGATTTCTCTTAAGGCGAACTGGTCTCTGAGACCGCTTCAGCCTGTTTTTTATACGATTAATTAACTTCATTGTACTAAATATCTCCAATAATAAAAGGTTATTACTTGCTACTTCATTTCAACTGGCTGTTGATCCATGCAAAGTGCAATTGCTGTTTTTTATCCAAATCAGCACACGAAGTTATTACAATTATTATCCATGGCTATAGAATAATTATTTTGATTTACGTGCAATTAAATTTGCATAGCCGTGAGTCAATAAAAAGTCTTTTTTTAAAAAAGTAACTATTTCATTATGTTTTACAAAATTTTGTTTTTTTACTATTTTAATCCATTCATCAATAGATTTACCTGTTTTATCAATCAAATTTTTAATCATCGCTTTTTCCATTGATAATGGATCCATAATTAACCTCTTTTATAGAATTAGTAATTATATTAAAATCAATAAAATTTAAATGGGTTTATGCTCCCTTCAATTTATTCAGAATAAATTGATTTTAATATTTTGGATTTTCTATGATGAATTCCGGAGTCTTTTCAATTCTTCTTTGACCGTCCTTAGTTTCAACAATCCAGAGCACATTTAAATCTCTTCTTTCAGAGATCAATTTATTCCCTTCTTCAAAATTCAAAACCATGAGAGCGGTAGCCCAACCATCCGCTTCCATGCAGGAATGTGTAATTACTGAAACGGACAATACATCCGTTTCAACAGGGTAACCGGTTCTTGGATCAATCGTGTGACCCAAAATCTGCCCATTTTTTTCAATAAAATTTCGATAATTGCCCGATGTTGCCATAGCTTTTCCATCAAGATATACAATTGCAGATAATTCTTCTCTCGGAAGAAAAGAGATTTTAGGGTCAATAATTCCAACCCGCCAGAACTGACTGTTCTGATTTATTCCTGCACAGCGAACTTCTCCGCCAATCTCTACAAAAACGTTTTCAAAGCCATTTTCAAGAATCCATTCAAAAATCTGGTCCACACCGTACCCTTTCGCAATCGCATTCACATCCAGTTTTATATCAGGATTTAATTTCCTCACGCCTTCTGGCTCTATGATGATGTTTTGATATCCCATCCTATTTTTTACTTCTTCAATTTGGATATCAGGGGGTAAACCCGCTCTTGGATTAGGGCCAAAACCCCATAGACTCATAAGGTCAAATACAGTAATATCAAAAGCACCATTCGTCGCCTCAGAAATTTCCAAACTTTTAGAAATAACATTCCTCAGATGCGGTGAAACCCTTGTTAATGCTTGTTGTCTATTTTGGTTGAATTGTGAGATTTCACTGCTTGAGTCCCAGATTGACAAGTGTTGATTCACCAATATTAAAACAGAATCAATACCTTTTTGAATCTTCCCATGATCTATCACTGAATTTTTACTAACAATTTTCACAGAATAAGTCGTGCCCATGGTTTGCCCAGAAAAAGTATATAATTTCAAAGGTAAACTGCATCCCATCCATAAGAACAAAAAGCCCAACAAAAATTGGGCTTTTAATTGAATGGACTTAAAAGATAGTTTATCCAAAACTGTCACAAGCAATCATTTCTGGAATAATTCATTACTGGTAATAATCAGCCAATAGATGCTCTCACTTTCTTCAATAATTCAAGTGTCAGGCGGATGCCCTCCATCTCGCTATGAGCAGTTCCTTCATATTCGATTCCAACATAGCTATTATAACCGGCATCTAAGACGATTTTTATCATTTTATAATAATCTGTATTGATTTCATTCCCATCGGAATCAAATTCATGACTCTTCGCGCTTACAGCTTTGGCGTAGGGCATGAGCTCCCGGACTCCCTGATACCGGTCGTACCATTCCTCACCTTTAAGCCTAAAATTACCAAAGTCAGGCAGTGTTCCCATGCGGGGATGATCCACTTTTTCCATCACGGCCGAAAGCCATTTACCATTGGAGGAAAGACCTCCATGATTCTCCACAATCGTATTAATGCCGATGCTGTCCCCAAATTCCGCAAGGCGTCGTAATCCATCCGCCGCTAATTCTATCTGCTCATCGTATGAACCTTCACTTCGAGCATTTACCCGGATGGAATGACACCCTAAGAATTTTGCCGCTTCTGCCCATTTATAGTGGTTTTCCACAGCAGTTTTACGCTTGCTGTCATCAGGATCTCCCAGGTTGCCCTCATTGTCGCACATGATAAGCAGACTTTTCACACTAAGGTCATCGGCGCGTGTTTTCATTTCCTTAAGATATGTGGCATCCTTTGCTTTATTAAAAAAGAAGGTGTTCACATATTCAACGGCTGAAATATCAAATTCTTTTTTTGCAACAGAGTAGAAATCTAAATGGTCAATTTCTTTGCTTTGTAAAGCACGGTGCAAAGACCATTCTGCCAGCGATATTTTAAAAACCATAGACTTTTTTATATCCGAGAGCAAAGATCCGCGTAGACCTGTTGCAGTCAACCCCCCAGCGATTGATGCACCGAATTTAAGGAAATTTCTGCGCTTCAATTTAAAGCTTGCGGATGCGGATATTCCGGAACCATACTTCTTCCCCATGGTGTTGCAGTCCTATATGACCGCTGTCAGCCTGTGCAAAATTTGGCATATCCCTAAACTTGCTTCCAACAATAAGTTTCGCCAGAGCCGGGCTCTTTAATTCAAATTCAACAACCTTGCTGTCATTTAGCCAGTACTCTATATGGTTATTCTGCGCAGATATTTTAACTCTATTAAATTCGCCTACGGGCTTCAGTGTTTTGTTTCCCGGGGAAATGAGACCATACAGGGCACCGGCTGATGTTTTGGTGTTCTTACCATCATGGTGAACACCATCATCCAGCACCTGCATTTCCGGGGCTGACTGCCATATGGCATAGTTAGTTTCAGTACCATGATGAAAAACTCCGCTATTCCCTCCAGCAGAAACTTTCCATTCCAGCTCCAATTCAAAATTCTTGTATTGCTCAGTGGTTATAATATCAATATGATCACCTTCTGGTAACGTCTTTAGCGTTCCGTTTTCAATCGCCCAGCCACCCCATGGAAAACTACCCATTTTAAATCCGCGCATTCCTGTAACGTTTTGTCCATCAAAAAGAATTGTCCAACTCGTATTAGTCTTACTGCATCCCACAATAAAGAAGATTAAACTGATAAATAAGGTTGGCCCCAAACTCTTTCCAATCATTGGTTTGGATTCCATTCACCCTTAGCCACTGCTGGGACAAAATCATCCAACCCTGGTGGTGGGAACTGTATTGTCTTATCCTGCTCTGCACTCATATAGGCTGTCATAAGTAACTCTGTTACTGCCACACCATCACTGAAATTTTCTTCCGGGCGTTTACCTGCTAAAAAACTTTGGACCATATGACGGTTTTCAGCCGTATATCCATAGGCGTCCGTCTCGCTGCTGACTACAGGCATCTCCCCCGATTCCGCATTCTGTTTTTCAACCAGATCTTCCCCTTCTGCCCCTGTGACCTTCCTGCTAAAGAACACTTTGAGATCCGAATCCAGCGTATTCACAAACATGGAATATTCAGGGCCAAACAGTTCCATGCTTAATCTCAAACCTGCACCGACAAAACACCAGGACGTAGTGGTTTCAACCACGAGTTTTTGACCTTTTTCGTCCTTGTATTCAATTAAAGAACGTGCAAAATCTTCCGCAGGCCGTTTTAAATAATCCGTTTTACCATTGCTGTTATCAGCCAATATTTTGGCATACTCCGGTTGTTGCCATTTCAGGCAGGATGCATAAGCATTTACACTTAAGGGGGTTAATGAATCGCGGCTAGCGCCCGGCGCAGTCAACATAAAACGTGCCTCCTCTACGGAGTGACACATCATGTCATTAAGTACACCGCCCCCCTGCAGTTCTCCTTCCCAAAACCATGGCATATGAGGACCACTGTGCTCCTCGGCAGCACGAGCAAGATACGGCCGTCCAGTTGTGGCGGCACCACGGGCCCAAATAATCTCTTTTCCTCGAGTTATTGAAGGCGCAAATACCTGGTTCTCCAAATAACCATCCAGCAAGCCAACCTGTTGTGTGAGTTCAAGCACCCGTTTGGCTTCTTTTACATTTCGTCCCAGGGGCTTTTCGCAGGCAACGCCAATCAATTCACCCTTTCCGGATTTAATTGCTGAAACGATCTCTTCCATTACTTCGATCCTGGTAAAATTTGGTGCACAGATCCAGAGAGCATCGATATCAGGGTTAGCTATCATTTCCGTAATTGAATTATATGCCGTGGCATTGCCTACACCCAGATCATGTGATAAAGCAGCAGATTCTTCTGCAGAACTTTTTGTCTTTGACATCACACCCAAGACATGGCAATCCCGTACACCAATCAAGGACTGTATGTGAAAACGGGTAATGAAGCCTCCACCGATAAACCCAAGACCGAGCCGTTCACTGCTCATTGAGGTTCCCTCTGTACCAATTGTTCACGAAAGAATGCATAGAAAAAAACCATGGTAGCTAGCCCTATGGCTGAAACGGTATACCAAAAATTTGAATAATTAAATATATTTTCGACTGTGTATATATTCTGCAGATATCCGGAAAGCCAACCTCCAATCACAGGCCCGCCACCAAGGATAATTATACCAAAAACGGTTTGCGCAGAATGACGAACATCTTCATCCGCTAGCTTATCCACATAAATGAAGGCAGCCGCAAAAAAGAAGGCATAACAGAAGCCGTGAAATGCCTGGCTGGCCACAATGACCCAAACCGGGAATGATTCCGTTCCGAAAATCGCATAACGCATGAAATACGCAGCAACCCCAATGGTGATCACCTTCTTAAATCCAAGCCTTTTGAGAAAAAATCCTAAATAAGCCATGGTCAGAATTTCGGCGAATTGACCAATGGTCATGGCAGGCCCGATCTGGCTATCCAGAATCCCGAGATGGGAAAGGAAAGGTCCGGTCTGAAGAAAATATATCTGGTGGATCACACTGACCGCTAGGCTGGCGATCACCAGTGTAGTAAAGGAAGAAAAACGAAAAAGTTTAAACGCTTTCTTAAAGGCCAGTTTTTCTGTTGCATCCTTCTTTGGCGGTGTGTGCGGCAACAGAAAACAAAATGCCCCATAAGTGATTGAGATCAGCCCGGAGAATTTTAATGCATCAGCCAGCCGACTAGTTACATTGGACACCTCCGCTCCTACGATGAAAGGCGGCATCCACTGAAAATTAAGATTTGTTTGAAGCCAGATCATGGGAAAGACCCAACTGGCGACAATCCAGCCGATGGTGCCCCATATGCGAATCTTTGGAAAATCATTTTCCTGGTCATCAATATGGGAAAAGGTAATGGAATTTGAAAGGGCCAGGGTAGGCATATACAGGACACTGTAAATGATGGAAAGAACCAGCCATGCACTATATTCGGTCTGATAGGAAGTTATCCACTTTACCACGCCGCCAGCGGTAACCAAAAATGCCAAAATCCGTTCCGTACTGAAATATCTGTCAGCGATCTGGCCAGCAATAAAGGGTGCCATAACAGCTCCGATAGACCCGGCCAGTCCAAGGGTCATGCCAATTTGCGAACCGGTAAAGCCCAGGCCTCCTTCTGCCACGGATGCAGAGAGGTAACGGGCCGTTACAGGCAGCCATGCACCCCAGAGCGCGTACTGGAGAAACATCATCGCTCCCAGGCGGTGATTTTTATTCATAACTCTCTTCTTTTTTCGGCCTTAGAATAAAAATATTCGATCAAATGATCCGCCGTTTTACCGGGTCCCATTCCATCCGACGACCTTTAAGATAAGACTCTGTCGCCATATGACAGGCAACTGCTTCATGAAGTGCTACTTCTATGTTGCATTTCGGCTGTCCACCGCTCCTGATTGAATCAAGCCAGTCTTTGACGTGAAGATGAGTCGGATCAACTCGCTTGCCTTCTCGGTACGTATAGAGAAGACCTTTGTTCGCAAAGTATTTAGAAGTAGCAGAGGTTACACCATCAATTTGTTTGGATCCCGGTGAATAGGTATATATAGGATATTTTGTATTAATAATCCCATCTTCAATACGTTTCCTGTATTGAGTAGACTCAGAATCTGCAGTGACAATAAAACCATGAACTGATCCGCCCCCACTTTGACCACCCATCTGCATGGTGGCATCGTGACCCATAATCCGATTTCCACGAGGATCATTACTCGAAAGCGTTGCGCTATAAAGAACAGTCAGATCTTTATCTGGATATTCAAAAGTTGCATTCCAGACATCCGGAACGTCTCTTCCATCTTTGTAATAATAGATTCCCCCTGATGAAGATGCATATTTTGGAATACCTATATCCATAATTTGATTTAAAGCATCAAAATCATGAGATAACAAATCACCTGAAAGACCAGTGCCATAATCGAACCAGCAACGCCAACGGAAGAATCGTTTAAGCGCTTCTTCTCCAAAGTCAATTCTCTTTTTAGGCTCTACTGGCTCCTGGAAGGTTTTCCAGTCGATGGTTTTTTCATTTCCCTCCGGATGAATACCCCAAACCCAGGCCCCCCATGGAGAATTACGGTTTGTAGCCAACTCAACCAGGTTTATTTTGCCTAGTAGACCCTGTTTAATGATCTGTTTTGCTTTTTCATTGGCTTCAACCTGTCGGTTCTGGTGTCCAAGCTGGAAGGTGATGCCTGTTTTCTTAACGGTATCATAAACCTTGATCGCTTCATCAAATGTCCGTGTTAAACCTTTTTCGCAGTACACGTGCTTCCCTGCCTTGGCAGCATCGATCGTAATCCGGGAATGCCAGTGATCCGGCGTGGCTACGATAACCGCATCAATATCATCATTCGCCAGCAGTTCTGTATAATGGCGGTACCGTTTTGCTGTTGCCTTTGGTTTCCCGCCCGATCGAACTTCATTTTTTGATGCATCAATGGCTTGCTCGGCCCGGACATCAAATAGATCGCAGACACCAACCAGGGTACAATTCAAATCTTCTTGGGTCATATATGTTTTAAACTGTTTATCAAGCTTGTTCTTACGGGCATTTTCTGATACAGTGTCAGTCCAGCCTTTGGTGGCAAAACCGGCACCGCGAATCAAATGCGACCCTCGACCGCCATATCCAATTATCCCCAGATTTAGATGGCGGCTGTCAGAGAGACCACTGATTACAGCTGGAGCTGATTTTTCTTGAACAAGATCGGCCAAAAGATTTGATTTTTTTAGCGTGTCCCTACGCATTTTTCTCCAGAGATTTGCCAGGAATAAACCAAGGACAGGTACTGTTGCCAGACCTTTTAATATCTCCCGACGATCCATATTTATTCCGTTTTCTTTATTTGTATTCTTACCCATAAATACTCTCCGTTAATTTGATTCTTGATTGGATAAAAATCGATCCAAACCGATAACATGACTTGTTGGAAATGAATAAATTATCCACAGCGCACACGCTTCAATCAGATTTTTATTTACAATTAAATAACTCCCCTCTCCCGGCTTGGAATATTCCAAACCCAAAAAAGGAGGCGCAAATAAATAATATAAAATAACAAATCCCATCCCGATCAAAGCTGTATATCGACTAAATAACCCTAATAATAATGAAACACCCACCAGTGTCAGGCCCCACATATTCACACTATCTGAAATGCTTAATAAAACAGGATCCGAAACAATGGTTTCCGCCAGTCCTGAAAACAGCCACTTTGAATCCAGAAGATAAGCAGCTGAAGACCAATAAGGATTGATCAGCTTGGATACTCCTTCATAGAGAAAATGCCAGCCGATGAGCACACGTAAGGTAACCAGGCCATACAACTGACATTTGTTTTTCACGATCGATGAATCTAAACCACTCATAAATTTTTAACCTCTTTTGATTTGAAAAACCGTCACACAGAGCGGGATATCATAAGACTCATCTATACTTTGAAACAAGATATAATATTCTCAATTGACCCCCACAAGGGAATCAAATTCTTACTTCAACAACACCATCTTCCTAGTCTGCACAAATTCTCCAGCCTGTATCTGGTAGAGGTACACTCCTGCACTTACAGGTTTGCCGAAACTGTCCGTAGCATCCCACCGGACAGACTTAAAGCCAGCTTTCTGGGAAGTGTTTACCAACTGGGAAACTTTCCTTCCCAATAGGTTGTAGATAGTTAGAATCACCCGTGCCTGCTCTGGAAGGTCATAGCGAAGTGTTGTGATGGGATTAAAGGGATTTGGATAGTTCTGATGGAGGGAAAAGGTCCTGGGAATTTCCGGATTGCGTTCCAGGATAAATCTTTCTGCTGATGGAACAGTAATTTCATCTAAGCCTTCAAGAGTATAGGCTTCACCATTTTCTGAGGTCAGTATCCAGTTCATTTGTTCGCCTGCTTCTACTTTAATATCGTAACTAATCGTAAGAGTCTCACTGGTACTCATCACCTCTACTTCACCAAAATCATTAACCAGTTTCCAGCCACCCTTGAATCTTACGTCAAATGTTCCCACAGGAGGTTTGGGGGGCAAGCTGTAACTGAGTCTCTCTCTTGCTGGCATTTCAACACCAAAGTATAAGTCCCTACTATTTACAGTTAAGCTGTTGACTTTACCTTTAAGACTTAAGTCTCTTGGCGAAGTTTTCGCCAATGCTCCGCTTATCAGTGTAATCTCACCTTCTTCAAAAGCTCTCATCCAGTACCCATTACCTGGAACAAGCATATCTGTTTCTACATATCCTTCATTGAAACCGAACAGGGTTCCTGGAACAATAATACTGTCTGGATCCACAACAGCAAAAATTGAAACATCCTCTGACACACCAGAAAACAGGTTCCAGCCCTCGGTTAAATTCATGATGAGTTCATTAATTGAAAATCCATTAATGATCGTGCTTCCTTCCGCTGTGAACCGCAACCAATACCCTTCCCCCGGAGTTAGATATAATGCGGATATATACTCATTGTCAAATCTGTACAATGTACCTTCTATCGCTTCAGGAAAGAGAATATTGTATGTTGCATCTTCCACACCAAGAGGAAGACCAACCAGGTTCCAATCAATAGAATAATCAACTGAAATATTTACTGCAGGCGGCTGATAACCAAATCCAGATAGTGGTACCATAATAAAACTTTCATCATTATCATTGGAAGAAATATAAAGCGTGTCTGAAACAAAACCACCTACAGTGGGATTAAAGAAAATCTCAAAAGTGAAAGAGTTATTTATTCCAATAGTGAAATTTGTGTCCGCAGGCTGAAAAACACTACTATCAGTATAAACTGAGTGTACAATCAATTCTGTATTGCCACTGTTTGTAATGGTCAAAAATTGTGATGAATAATCACCCACGGTCGTTGTATCAAATAATAAATAATTATGGGATAAATCAATATCAGAAGCAAAATAGGATAATTCATCCAACGTAATGTTCACTGAGTCCAATGATGAACGCACTTGATAATAATAGTAATCATTGGGATATAAAATTTCTGTGTTCCCTTCGTTCCATTCCTCCCACTGAATGACCCCTACATTATCAAAATATACAATAGATTGTCCAGTGTCAGGCGGGAAGGATACCATTCTCACATCAATATATTTTGCGTATTCAGGGACTGTTAGATTCCTGTGATATTCTGTCCATGGGTTTGTCCCATTCACTGGTTCAGTATATTTGGTCTCAATTGTTCCACTGCACCGGGATGAATAAAAACGAACACCGATCATTGCATCCTCTGCATTCTCTGTTTTTATAAATCCCCTCACAGTTATTTCCCCTGCTCCCTCTGATAGAGGAAAACAATAATAATTATCCACCAATGCATTATCGCCGTCTTCACTATCCCTGACCATTTTTACCGAGGAAGTTCCATTGTAAGATACTGTGTCGGTTACTTCCGAGCTGTGTAGGCTCCAGTAGTAGGTGTTCCTGTTAACACAATCAGCAATTTCAGGATTGAAATCAAAATCACCCATCCAGATCGTTTCCCGCCCCACCCTGAACATAAACTCATCATTTGATTGAAGATTGACAACATGATGGAGTTTATTCAGCTGAATAGGATCAGAAATAAATTGAATGATACTATCAGTTTGGAAATTCACTTCTACATCAGTGGAATAAGAAAAATATGGTACATCAAATACAACTTCACCTATGTGATTTTCTCTGTCAACCTTTATGTAGGTATTTAATTTTCTGGACTTCATTGCCATATGGTCTAAAATATAATTCGCAAGATTTCCAGTGGCTATCTGGGGTAAATAGTAATGCAAGTAAACAGGGACAATCTGATATCCAAAAAAGCCGGTTTCATCATATTCAGCATTCAGGATCATTGACGGGAAAGTTTCAGGGAAATTCTGGTCAAAAACAAAATTCCCCAGCGAATGGGCAATAAGTTTTCCATTATAGAATTCCAGACCCTGAAGCACATGCGGATGATGCTGAATAACTATACTTGCACCCTCATCAATCGCATGGTGCGCCATGGCGATAGATCTCTCAGACGGTTCCGTATAAAACGGATTGTAATATTCATCTTCGAATGAGGATATAGTTTCTCTTTCGGGCTCGAATGAATATTCATACCCTGTATGCATTTGGTAGATTATTAATAAACTGTCAGATATTGTTAACACTTCTGAAATCTGACTGGAAATATTTTCTTCACTAAGCAAACAGAATCCTGGCGAATCCGGCCCTGCACTTAATGGCGGTTCACACTCATCGCCTGAGCCCTCACCACCTATATCACTGGATCCTAAAAATGCGATTTGGATTCCATTTTGATGAATAAACGAGGGTGCACACGCGAGCGTGTCATTCAGTCCTGCACCTCCAAATGAAATACCGGATTGTTCTAATAGTTCCTGCGTACTTGTTAATCCGGTTTCCATATAATCCAATACATGATTATTCGCAAGACCAAGAAAATCAAATACTGGAGCTAAAGCTGGTTCAATAATGGACGGGCATGAATGAAAGACGATTTTACAATCATCATACCCAGGATGCGGTGTTGATGTGTCTTCAGTAATCACGGCTTCAAGATTACCTATGTTTAATACATCCAGATCCTGAGTGAGATATCCTATTACACCATTTAATAAAATCTCGTTTCCACAGTTGGGAATTATTCCTAATTCACCAAATCCATCACACATATCTTCGGGCATATAACATAGGCTGTCTTCTAATGTCTGGTTATTGCTATGATAACTGTTTGCACCAGTACAGTAATACCGTCTTCCAAACATCATATCCCCTGCAAAATTTATGGTATCAGCAGATAGAGTATTCAAAAACAGTAATATGACAATAACTATTTTCAATGTTGTTTCATTGTGTGTTTAATGGAGCAATGCCCTGTTGGACAGTTTAATGTAATCTACACCACTCCTTAAAAAGATTTTCTCAATGTATTACCAACTGCTAGCTGTGCTGAAAAAAATGAAATGAGACTATAAATGAAAATTGACAAATCATAATAACTTTACAAAAAGTACAACGACTCATAAACAAGATACTATTGAATTGTCCCGGTTTGAGTATTTGGGTGAGCTCCAGTCTTGATGCTATTTCAAAAAAATCATTTTCTTTTCGTCTGAAAAACCATTAGATGTAAATTGAAAATAGTACACACCAGTGCTAACAGATTTACCATATTCAGACTGGCCATTCCAATCTATGGTGTAAATCCCTTTTATTTGTACTTGGTCCATAAGAGTTTTTACTTCTCTACCCATGATATCATAAATAGTAATGTTGATATGATTATCTATAGGTACTTGATAGTCAATATGTGTTATACTATTGAAAGGGTTTGGATAGTTTCTTGAAATTATAAATTCCAGCGGTGGTCCTCCTAACTCCATATATCTTTCAATCTCATCTCGAAACCAAGAAAGTTTTTCATACACATTATTACCCGGGCAGGAAGTGTTATTATATGGATAATCCCTGTGCCCTCTCAAAACATTTGGATCATAATTATATTCACCAGAAATCCAGGCATAAAGAGCAACAAGGGAATTAGTTGTGGCATCTGTAAGCCAGTCGCCGCAATACAATTCCGGCGGATGATAACATCCTAACACACAGACCCCTATGTTTCCGGTGTTGTTGTCCAGAACATGGGCACCAATTACAGTCTCTGGTCGTCCTTGGTAAATATTTCCCGCTTTATCAACTACAAAATGGTAACCGATATCACTCCAACCCCTAACAAACTGGTGAAGGTCCTGTATGGCTCGCAACTGCTCTTTGCCTTCATCAATATTGTCCGCAGAAAACCCGGCAGCATGGTGCAATGTCAATTTAATGTAATAAGGATGCGGTGAATAATCATGGGTCGGTGATCTAGCACCCCATTCAGTCCTTGAAATGATCACCGGTTTAGGTAAATCAGTTTCTACCTGTTTCCTTGTCACATCGCCTTCAGGGTATTCCTCCAGGTCAGGAAGAAATATTCCTGAAGTAATTATTTCTGGCAAACCAACTTGAGAAATGACTTTATACTCAAACATTACAGATGTTTTGCATAGCTCATCACGAATATATATTATACTCCTTTCAGAATCAGGTATGTTGATTAACTTTCCTTGTACCCACCCCGTTAAGTTTCCCTCCACATCAAGAAAGCGAAATAACGCTTCCATCTCCAGTGTAGATTTATCCAGAAGCACTGCTACACCCTCTGGCCTATCTTCAGATGAGTAGGTCTCTGATCTTCCCGTAAGCACAAACCGGTCTTCCAACTTTTCCGCTTGGATAACATGACTTGGAATTATAAGGGATATGTCTTCCAATTGACCATACAATAATCCTCCAGCCAGCAGTACAGTTAAAATAATTAACAATGTTTTATTGCTACGAGACATGGATAAAAGTTAGAAAAATGAATCTTAACATATTAGACCAAAAAAGCAAACTTGTTCACACATTGTGTAATAAACATCTAACTTGTTTTTTCTTCCCTTAACCTTAATCATTGACTAAATCGTTATAATAATCTGCGTTAAATTGCCCCAGTTAATTTACTTGGTAGACCAATGAATAGGCACCCGTTATATTATCTAATTCAAAATTCAACGCTGATGTCATCATTGGCAAAGAATTATGGCACCCCACTCTATATTTACTCAGAAAAGAGGTTATTGGCAAATCTTGATCGGTTGAACAATGCCTTGAAAACCAACTTTAATAAATACCACATTTGCTATGCTCTAAAGGCAAACAGTAATCCAGCACTGATTACGAAAATGAAGAACCATCTCACGTCTCTAGGGGCAGACTGCTCCAGTCCCGGGGAACTTCACGCTGCAAAATTAGGTGGTATTGACCACCATGAATGCATTTACACCGGTAATTATGAATCACAGGAAGATTTACAGGCAGCTTATAATTCCGGCTGTCATATAAACCTGGATGATATTAATTCTTTTCACAGATTAACAAAAATTGGGATTCCTGATGAAATTTCATTTCGTCTTAACCCCGGGTTTGGCAAAGGAACATTTTCCCAGATAATAACAGGAGGAGAAAATGCAAAATTTGGTGTCCCGGATTACGATATAGTGAATGCGTATCGCACGGCAAAGAACGCTGGTGTAAAAAGATTTGGAATTCAATGCATGACCGGCTCAGGCATATTGGATCCGGACTATTTCTCGGCTTTGATAAAAGATATTCTTAAGAATACGAATGTAATTCATCAGGAACTTGGCATACGGATGGACTACATCAGTTTGGGAGGCGGATTTGGCATTCCTTACCAGGACGGAGAGACTCCTTTGGATTTTGATCGAGTGTTCAAGAAAGTCGGCGATGTGTTCAATGCACATTTTAAAAAGGATGCAAAACCATCCTTTTGGGTCGAGCCAGGAAAATCTGTAGTGGGTGATACTGGACTACTATTGACCAAGGTAACTGGGATCAAAAAGAGCTATAAGACCTTCATCGGCCTGGATGCAGGGATGGAAACATTAATGCGTCCCGCTTTATACGGTGCCTATCACCGAATATATAAAGTGGGAGTACCGGATGCAAAATCAACAAATATGGTGGACATAACAGGTCGTATATGCGAAAATACTGATCGACTAGCTGTAGATCGCCTCTTCCCAAAAGTTTCTGAAGGTGATTTGATTGCCATTATGGATACCGGGGCTTATGGATATGCTATGGCGCACCAATTTAATACGAGACCCAGGCCAGCAGAAGTTCTCATTAATGGGGATCAAAGCTGCCTGATTCGAGAACGTGAAACCATTCAAGATATATTCAGGACCTGTGATGTTTAAATTAACTTCACTCATTCTCCTTATTCATGTAATTGGTTTTTCACAAGATCATCCAGGAAGCCATCAGATGCAATTAGAACAGTATAAAACGAAACCTGATCCGCCTGTTGATAAGGTGCACGTACTGACAGGATTGGATGTGCTTCTTGATAAAAAGATGGATTTGATCCAAGGAAAATCGGTTGCATTGGTCACCAACCATACCGGTATTGACAAACTGGGAATGCCAAATTATAAGCATCTCATCTATATGAAGGATGTTGATTTAAAAGTGATTTTTTCCCCCGAGCATGGGTTATTCGGCGAAGCTGGCGCTGGAGAAAAAGTGTCCTACACGGAAAAAGATTCTGGATTACCAAAAGTGATCAGTCTTTATGGCAGTATGCGAAAACCAACCGCTGAAATGTTATCCGATATTAATTTGATCATTTATGACATCCAAGATATCGGAACACGTTTCTATACCTATATAACAACATTAGGTCTGGTCATGGAAGTGGCGGGAGAATTAGATATTCCTGTCCTTGTTTTGGATAGGCCAAATCCAATCCGGGGTGACATTATTGAAGGCCCTATCTTGAATTTAGAATTCCAATCCTTTGTTGGATACTATCCAATTTCAATAAGGTATGGCGGCACGGTAGGAGACCTTGCAAAAAAGATCATCAAGCAGAATTGGATTCCTAAGGTTCCAGATTTGACTGTGATTCCGTCGGAGGGCTGGGATCATCACTTGTGGTTTGACCAAACTGACCTGCCCTGGGTAAGTCCATCACCGAATATACCAGATCTTGAAACGGCAATCATTTATCCCGGGATGTGTTTGATAGAGGGTACAAACATTAGTGAGGGTCGGGGCACTCCCAATCCATTTAAATGGATTGGAGCACCCTGGATTGATGGACAGAAGCTCTCTCAAACATTGAACAAATTCAAATTGCCGGGAGTTGTTTTTGTCCCAGTTTCCTTTACCCCTGTCTCAATTCCCGGGAAATCTGTCAATCCGAAATTTGAGAACCAAAAATGCAGTGGTGTTGAGGTCAGGATAATAGATCGAAATGAGTACAAAAGTGTCGATACTGGCGTTATGACTTTATTTGCATTATTCAACACGGCTCCGGAAAAATTCGAATTTCGGGAAAATCACTTAAATCGTTTATGGGGCAGTAATGAACTTTATATAGCACTAAAAAACGGAACTCTTCCGCAAACGAAGATCTATCAAAAGATTACTGGAAAATAATCAGATAATATAAAATTTATATAAGAAGGATTAAATAATAATACCTATTGACACTCTATTGACATATTTCAATCGTCCAAAATCAACATAGGAATAATCAATTCTTAAGATAGCCTGAGTTCCCCAGAGACGATAATGTAATCCTCCGCCAAGTGTTAGTCCTTCCTCTGCATTTTCTCTAAAAAGGTTTGCATGCCCACCGCGTAAAAAGAATGTCTCTCCCACAGCAAGTTCAAAACCTGTATTTACTGCTTCTGTGTTATCATTTGGGTGAAGTGCATCGATGGCATAGCTTAGCCGCAATGCTTTTGTTCTTACCAGCTCACCCGAGAGGCCGACGCGAAATATTAGTGGAAGCGGGAAAGCATCAGTTTCATAAAGTGCGTTTACAAACTCGACATTCCCCTGATTAATAAGATCCGGGTCTACGCTCAGTTTCTGATCTCTTCCGGTCATACGCAATTCACCACCGTAGTTTGCAAGGCTGGCTCCAAGGCGAATGCCTTTAAACGGAGTAACAAATAATGCCCCCAGGTCCATTGCAAATGTATTGGCATGAGAGTGCCAGATCGTTTGCTGTATAAATTTAATATTTCCGCCAATACTGAATTTATCTGTTAGCTTCCTTGCAAAAGACAGGTTAATCGCTAAATCCTGAGCACCCCAATACTCACCTGTTCCTTCCGGTTTTGTGACCGTTCGAACCTTATCATCCGGTACGGTTAGGCTCGTAACACTTAATCCAAGAACACCAATACGCCGGAGTGGAAGAGCCAACCCAAGATAGTGAAAACCAACGCCAGCCAGCCAGTCATTATTAACAAACATAGTCTCTATTCTCTTTACATTTGCAAGACCAGCTACATTCCAAAAAATGGAACTGACATCGCCCTCCATGGCGGTAAAAGCATTTCCCATTGCTGTAGCACGGGCATCAACACCAATTTTCAGGAACTGTGCAGCAGTGGTCCCTGACTTTGTCATTGTTTGCGTGTTATCCAATTGCCCATAAACCATGTTAGTATACGTGAGAACAACCATTATCAGGACAACGATAAAAAAACCTTTATTTATGTGAAATGTTTTCATAATTCCAATTCCTGGTGTTCTATTATTTGATCACCGCAAAACGACCGATTTTTTCTCCTAACTCTCCAGCGTCGACGTGGAAGAGGTACACTCCATAGGCTATGGGGAAATTATCATTCGTGGTGAGATCCCAGTACTCTTTCCCATCGTCAATTGTCGATTGGTGAGTCAGTGTATTCACCAATTCACCTGACATTGTATAAATCCGAATGGTGCATTCGGCAGGTAAATGATTAAAATAGACACGTCGCGGTCCCCTATCACGGGGATTCTGCCTGTCTAACTGTTCCAGAACATTCATCACAACATAAGGATTAGGGACAACAGATATTCTATCCAAATTACTTCTTCCCAGTTCTTCATCTATCCGGGATGCTGTTGTTACAAAGGTAAATACATCCTCGACATAGAAAGGACGTGTTGTTGCAACATTATAAATATCCCCATCCCCTGGCGGAATTGCGGTTCCCTCGGAAGGCTTAAGAAATTTTATCATCCAGGTTGGCGATCCAAACCCCTCTCCTTCAAACAACACAATTTCATCGTGAGTGTCCCACGTATCATTGCTTTCATTGGGCGGTTTTTTGATAATTGCGAACCTCTGCTTTTCGGGAATCATTCCCATTGTGGTTTTATATATTTCGAATGGAGTTAAAATACCTGCAAAAGCTCCTGTGTCAACAATTGATGATGAAAAACGAACTTCATAATCTGCCGGATAAGCGTTCCCCCCTTGTGAATACACTCCAACCACTCCGGAATAATTGGTAGGGGTGTAGGTATTCCACCCAGTTTGTGCATCGTTTATTTCCAAGGGCTGATCATTTACATAGATTTTCATCCCGTCAAAAACCGGGTTTGATTCTTCATTATCCAGCCGTTCACTGTCTCTAATGGAGAAATGAGTATAGGTCGCACGATATGCGACATCATCTTCCAAACTTCCTCCGGAGGCAGCGGGAATTGCGCGTACACGACCATATTCAAAATCCAGTTCATAGTCTAGGTTACGGACATATACTACGGAACCATCCATGCTTTCTAGGACAAAGGATTCTGCTATAATATCCCTAAAGGTCAATCCGATGAACTTATCGATATTCGCAATCAGAATATCCTCAACGGGTTTTGTATCTTCAACCGAGTAACGTGTGGGCGATTCTTTGAAAGTAACACGGAATGTGTCACTGTTCTCAATCTGCATCGGGTCAATGATTTCAATGCTGACCTCGCCTGTTGCTATGCCTTCTGCATGGAATATACCTGCACTGGTTAGACTACCAGCCGAATATCCCGCAGCCGGTGCCCTGGGAATAATTTGAACTGTATTGACGTCCAGGAATATCTCATTCGATTCCGGGTTTAAGGTGATCTGTTTTGCACATTCGGCAGGTGCAATTTGCAGACTGTCGTCTCCATGATCGTAGGAGGCCACTGCATAATAATATACTTGTCCGTTAATGACGTTATTAGAGTCGACGAAGGAATGTTGAATCCCGGTATTACTGCCCAAATTATACGGTATGCCGTGCCCTGCGTACGGTATACTGCTCAAGCCACTGTAATCATTCACCAAATCAAACTTAGCCGGGGCTCCCCCTGCCATTTCAAGCGGAGTAAACAGAAAGTGAGAACCATATGCATCAGTAATGGTTTGCTGATCCAAGAATTGAGGATCTGTACTGCGATAGATAACATATCCCTCAAAATCTTCTTTTTCAGAAATCGGATCCACAGAGGATTCCGCAATATCATCCCAATAGAGTGTCACTTTCTCATCGCCGGGGGCAACGGTCACATGGGGTTTGGCCGGTGGCTTTGCGAATTGATAATTCCGCTCATAAATACTTTGAGCTGTTACCGCGTTGAGCGTAAGGTCTTCATAATTTTGTCCAACCAGCAACGCGATCGAAAATCGCCGTGCTTCTCCAGCAGGCAGATCAACCGGCCCTGAACTATAGATAAATATATAATCCCCTGCTGAATTCGCATTGGCTGAATCAAAAACACCAGGTGTCAGAAAATTTTCAAAAACGTAATGATCATTTGAAATAGAGTTATTTCCGCCGAATTGCGGAGACGAAAATCCCGTCAGGCCCACCATATCTGCTTCATCCAGATCCGTCCATTCATAGTTTGGTTCACCCGGTTCTCTAATATCGTATTGGTCACCAGCAGTTGGTATGCCGTCTCCTTCGCCTTCATCGCCTGTATTTGGTAATCCGTCCACACCCACATCATGCTTTTCCGGATCCCAGTCTCCGTCATTATCGATTCCATCACTCCTGCTTTCGTCAACCATTCCATCGCCGTCATTATCAACTTCATCATAGGGATTACCTGGGCTTTCAAGAAATTTATATCCAAAGTAACCGGGCGGGCGTCCGGAAACATCGCTGATCCCGTCTTCGTCCCAGCAATAAACCATGTTAATGTCCCGGTCAAAATACGACAAATCATCCTGCCAGTTAGATGGACCGCCTACATGTGGATCTCCCCACATACCAAACATGACTTTATTCAGGTCTTTATCACTTTTATTCGTGACCTTATAAATGAGAAAAATAATATCTTCCGCCAGTGGGTTGGCCCATTGGTAATAACGGCTTTCTATCTCAATACCCAATCCTTTATGTGTAGAATCGTCCGGAAAAGGGTAGTATTCGAATTCTTTATTGGTGCGATCATCCACAACAAAGAAGGATTCCATATCCGAGTTGGAAGCCCCTTGACGCAAGGCTCCAGGCCAGACAAATTCTTTGATATTTTCATTGTACCATTCTTCGGGCCAACTGTCCGGTTTTCCATCACCATCCCGGTCCAGATCATTCGACGTGGGAATATAGCTGCTTGCCGGGTCCGCATATGGAACACCTTCCACGTTATACGCGAGAGGCTGCCATCCCCAGATTTCTTTACCATCGGGCGATACTTCACCTCCCAGTGAAACTATACCATCACTGATGACTTTCGCTACCCAGACGGTATCACCTTCATCGTTGATAACCGGGTTCCCATCTTCATCGGTCTTGATGTAAGCATCCAGATGGCTGTTAGGAGCTACTTCAACTTCAGCACAAATAAACGGTCCAAACTCGTAGCCATACCCCAACCCTTCCCATACGATATCGGTCACCCTGTTTCCGGGGCTGGAAATACTTCCATAGTTCCATATTTCTGCTGTGATTTTATTTCCGTTAAGAATAGCCTTCTGTCTCCTCAAAAGTTGAGGATCATCATCGTCATCCATCTGTTTTTGGAGAATGCCTTCACGCCATCTGTAGAATTCCTGATACTGCCCCTTCGTCCAATCCTTTTCCGGTATAAATTTATCTGACTCCAGGTTATCATGTTTTTCATTAAACGGCCATTGGCCATAAAGCGGATTGGTAAAAAACAATACCATGCCAACAACGGATAGTGCAGTGAGCACACGTTTATAGTTTGTTGTGCTGCAATTTTTCATATGATTTCCAAACATCATTAAAAGTCGACTGAAAAACCAGCTTGAACAGATCTCGGGGAACTGTAATAGTATGGCCTGACCTGATACTCTTCCCAGGTATGTACCCCTGGCTCACCGTAATGATCTTTGAAAGCTTCCGTTTCCTGGGAAGACCTGTTTACAAATGTGTAACCTGCCCGTCCGGTATCATCAAACACATACCTCTCATTTCTGGTATCAAATAAATTATATATTTTCATAAACAGGATCACACTTATTCTACCAAAGTTCAGGTTCTTATGAACTCTTACATTTACATTGTTCTGCCATGGCTTCCGTGCGCTGTTCGGATTTGGTACATAATTCGCGAACGGAATGTTTGGTGTGTGCGGCCAGCCATGAGCCAGTTTGCCAATGAGACTGATACCCCATTGCCCCGGCTCACTGATGGTCAAAGCAGCGCTCATCACATGGCGCTGATCCCAGTTCAGCGGTACGATCCTTTTTTCCTCTTCCTCACCAGTCAAAGCATTAAAATAGAAGGATCCAGACGTGACACTGTTTCCTTCAGTTACCTGATAGGAGTAATCCAGGAAAGCGGAGGTTTTTGAAATGCGGTCATAACGTTTCGTAAGGCTCAGGGTAAATCCTTTCACATTCCCATAATCTTTATTCAGATAAACTGAATAAGATGCAGGGCCATAGGTCGGTGATAAATAATCTATGGATTGGAGAGCTAACAGGTCATGGATGTCCTTGTAGTAAGCGCTTACATCGATCGCCATAATTTTTGAAAACTGCTGCTGTAAACCAAATTCGTACAGCACCGTTTTTTCCGGTTTTAGATTTGCATTCCCAATAATGGGGGAAATATTTGCTCCAAAAATACTCGCTTTATAGAGTCTCCGTAGCGTTGGGATCTGATAAAAATGTCCATAACTAAAATGGAGAATCCCTTCGTCAGTTATGGGGAATGAGACACCCAGCCTTGGTGACACCATTGATTTTTTACTGGCCTGTTTCCTCTCTCCCTCCGGATTCAGCAGGTCTGAAATATAATCATCATCGGGATCAAAGAAATCATATCGAACGCCCACATTAATGATCATGTCCGGGTACTCAATTTTATCCTGGATATAGGAGGAAGCGAACAGGGCCTGTTTTTTATAATAGTTGTGACTTGGGGATTCATTTGCCGGAAGCACGGTTGGCTGAGGATATTCATAGCCATTATACAGGACAGTAAAATTGTCTTCCTCAAGATTATCTGTCCTTGCACTTACCCCAACCTTTACTTCGTGTTTACTTGTGACCTGGCTTGTAAAGTCAAACTTTCCACCTTGCGAAACGGATTCTCTTGAGTAATGGCCCATTTGAGTCCCACCAAACACAAAGGTCGTTGACGGTGGAGAGCCCAGGATCCAATTTGTAGACACATATCGTTCATCATAAGGATCTTCGTACAGATACTGCTTGAAGTCTGTAGTCGCATAAAAGACATTTGCCTCATAATAGGACCGGACAAATGCCTGGGTTAACCTCAGTGAATAATTATAGTTTCGGGTGTAATGATTATATGTGCCGTCCGGATTATATTTATAAGCATGGGTGTATGATTTCCAGTCTCTACCATCATGAAGTAATTGTGTAAACAGTTTTACTTTTGGCGAGAATCGGTATGTCAGTTTGGACAGCATATTCAGCTGTTTTGAGGGATTCATGGCCACATATTCATTATCGCCGCCAAGCTCTATTACCCAATAATCTGAAACCCGAAAATCCGCAAAATCATCTGGATTATGCTCTCGCTGTCCATACAGATACCCTTTATTGTTGCTGTATTTACCGCTGACATTAAACGTAAATTTATTTCCCCCGGACAGCAAAGGTACCGGGCCATTTATGGATCCCTCTAAAATTTTATTTGACATATAATTCATATCATCAATATTCATAAATATGTCTGTGGCACCGGAAAAATAATCACCGGAATAAGTTGATAAGCTTCCGCGGTATTCTGGACCACCTTCTTTGATTTGGAGGTTCACAATTCCGCTCATGGCATTCCCGTATTCTGCATTAAACGCACCGCTCACAACTTTCATTTCTTCCAGGGCTTTATTGGAAATATTTACCGCAAGGCTGTTCGTAAAAAACGGGTTGGCTACAGATACGCCATCTATGTAGTATCCAATTTCATTCGACCGTCCTCCCCTAATATGCAGTTCGCCGCCTGCACCCTGGTTTACCCCGGCTTGTGTCGTGAGAACGCCCAGAAAAGATTCCACCGGCATGTCCTTAATATCCTCAGACGTGCGGATTTTCTGAGAGGCCGTCAGGTCTTTTTGAACCAGGGGACGGTCTGCCACCACTGTCACTACTTTTCCCTTGATAGCTTCTTGTGTTAAAATAAAGTCCTGACGGGTGGTCATATCGGTATTTACCTGTAAAGACTCTACACGGTATGTAGCATAGCCTATATATTCTGCCCGGAGGGTATAACTGCCCGGCGAAACATTCAGAATCACGTATTCTCCATTCACGTCCGTTGCTGCACCCAGGGATACTTCTTCAACAATAATATTTACACCAGGGAGAGGCTCCTCCGTTTCCATGCCGGTTATCCGACCAGTGATTTTCCCGCCTGAAGCAATAAGGTAAGAAATAGAGAACAGGGCTGCAAGTAGTTGACGCCTATGAATCACTAAATAAATCCTTTTTGTTTTTTCTACAATTATAAGGTACAAGTTTACCGCTAATAGTGTAATAAAATAAAAAAATATAAAGCATTAAATATTTCAAAAAAAATTCTTAATTTTGTGCCCCAATAAAATAACACACACAACTTAACCTTAAGGAGAATATATGAAAAAGACAGTTATTAATCTTTTTGTCCTTACCCTTGTAACCTCTTTCGCTTTTGCAGATGGAAGCTTCGTGCAATCAGGTGTTGCCCCATCGTACATTGTTGATGGAGACACCCTATTTGGCGGTCTGCCATATGATGCCGGTCGCGGTATTCTTGGCGGTACCGATTTAGATGGGGACGGCTTGAAGGAAGTTTGGATCACTAGTTATGAAGGCAAGCAGGTTGTTTGCTTTGAGGAAACTGGTACCGATACATTCGCCTATGTCTGGGAATCTGCAGTAACCACCGCCGACTATTCAACCCCGCGCGATATACACACTGGAGACCTGGATGGAGACGGGAATGGTGAAATCATCTTTCACGTTGGACGCTGGACAGGAGAATCAAACCCTGATGCAGGGCTTCATGTTTACGAATGGGATGGCACCGACAATGGGTACGGCACAGAAGCCGCTTTCCGTGTGGACCTGTATAACGCACTAAATGATTCCCTGGCTGAATCAAGAGTTGAAGGCTTTTCAGTGGGTGATATAGATAGTGACGGACAGGATGAGATTCTTCTGGCACAAAATGGAGGATCAAATCCGTATTATCAGACTCAGGACGGTTCAACGCCCTATTCTGAAGACCGGTTCATCATTTTGTCAGTCTCAGGCGGTATCGGTGATTTTGGAACCACTATTGTAGAAGAATACTCCATGTCACCCCGGGATGTTGACAAAGACGGCGTAAGAGAGAATGGCTTGGGAGGAGGAAGTCCACAGGACATTGTCATCTGCGACATCGATGGGGATGGTTTCAAAGAGGCAGCTTGTTTCTCCTGGAACAACCTGGCAGTTTTCTTTATTGAAGCCACAGGACCTGATTCTTATACAATTGGAGACACAACCTACTTAAAACTAACCCCTGGCGATGACTGGACCCTGGGCGCTTCTGTGGCTGATATGGATGGCAATGGAAAAGATGAGGTCTATGTCACTGGCTACGGTGATGGCAGTCTCTTTGTCATTACCGATGCAGATGGCGATGCCACAAGTCTTGACCAAACAGGCACAGCAGCAGACGAC
>Ga0209445_1000175_pt1 | contig 36162 bp, 33 predicted proteins | sample MarorgKNORR_S2LV_4_FD_188223 | JGI IMG/M metagenome (GOLD analysis project Ga0209445, IMG submission 188223) | Marine microbial communities from the Southern Atlantic Ocean, analyzing organic carbon cycling - NADW_A/KNORR_S2/LV (SPAdes) (version 2) | ecosystem: Environmental > Aquatic > Marine >... | reverse complement strand
TTTTTTTCATTATATTTAATTCCATGTAGTAATTTTTATTTTGGTAGGCAATCGATTCGATCGTAGCTTAATTGACTCATTACATCTGTTTTTGGTTTTCTTAAGCCAAATATTTCTTTGGTTCGAATATAGATACTAGAAAGTAAAACATTGCCAATATGAAGCGCTTCTTTTCCTTTTGTTGCACTATATTTAGTAAGGTAATTACGGGCTAATTTTCCCTTATTAGATTCATAAAGCGCTAGAGCTATAACTTCTATTTGTTTTTGCTCTCCAATAAGTCGAAATTCAAAAGCTTCAAGTGTTTCAGTTACTTCCGGTAAGAATTTCTGCGGATGATCGCAAGTAAAGTACATTAATCTCTTGAAGGTCTGTCCTGCAAAATCAGTTGCCTCTTGTATTTGCCAATCTTTTGTAATGAAGCGAGTGGCCTCTCCTTTGGTAAGGTATCGGTGCTTACCAAATTCAGGGGCGACAGAGTTAATTCCTATGCGGTAGGGAATGAAGGGCGCTGTCACCGAAGATGTTGGCGCTATCCACAAAAGATTTAGATCGCTATATGGGTAGTTTTTTAATTCTGCAACTTGACCATAACCTGTTGAATCTTTTGCTACCCTAAGATCCCTCACCTTTTTCATCATGTATTCCAAATTAATGGGTGAGGCATCCTTTATTTCTTGCTCTATTGCACTTCTTGGAATTCGCTCTTCATTTGTCCCATAAACCTTCATTACATTAAAAGCATCGTCTTTTTGAGGGTCGTACCATCCTTGGCTGATAGCAAAGCTAACAAAATTCTTTGACCCCATGAAGTTAGGGTTTTCTTCATAATTTAATGGGATTTCATTTATATAGCCTGGGTAAGACATTCTGATATCATTATCACCCAATCTTTCTGCCACCCAAAGTCCTTGACCGCCCGCAAAGTTGATTAAAACCCAACCTTCATTTTCATCTGCGAACATATGCGAATTACCGCCATAGGTAGAGTATCCGTAACGATCAATTAGTTGACCGATAAGTTGAACTGCTTCTTTTGCTGTTTTTGCTCTTTCCATTACAATTCTTGATAAGTCACTATATTGAGGTCCACTTTGAGGATTTGGTGTCATCTTTAGTAGTTCTTCTCTGGACGGAGACCAAACATCTCTGGCTGCAACATTAAACTCATTGAGGCCGCCATTTGTTAGAGGTGCTGGAAAACCCTCATATTCGGAGTAATTCATTGTTAGATAACGAAAAGTCTTTTTGCTTTGAGGTATTTGGCTTAGTTTGCCAGGAATGAAAGCTTTATCTGTGACACCTACAGATATAAAAGCATTATCATCGTAATTTTTCTCTTTGATTAATTCTAACCAATGGCTAGATACTTCATCGCCCGAACCTCCTATTAGAATATGGCCATTGATAGTATGATTTTTTCCTACATATATAGAATAACTCCCGTACGAAAATGGCGTCACTAATAAAAGGCAGATTGCAGTTGATATGAGGATGAGTTTTTTCATACTCATTAGATTACACTGATTGTTTCTTATGTTGAAAAGTTTTGTTGAACGTTAGTTTGTATAGGCGATACATTTCTTTGTACGAATCATTGTTAAAAGTGTCGCAAAAACTGTCGCAAATACGTTGTGACATTCGGCAATATCTGCGGATATTCGTAAGGGCTTATCTTCTGATACCCTATGCCAGTAAGGGTTTCATGGCGGAGAGAGAGGGATTCGAACCCCCGTTAGGATATTATCCTAAACCAACTTTCCAAGCTGGCGCATTCGACCGCTCTGCCATCTCTCCTATTGTCTCAAGACTCTTTATTTATAGTCTATATGAAATATCTAATAGGAGTCTTTATACACAAAATATTAGTATGTGTCAGTTTTTGTATCAACTCGAGTTAAGAGTTATTTATTGTTAACTGTTATTTAATAACACACTACTCAACTATGTGACTTGAGAGTCTATTTAATTTAGATTAGGGTAGGATTCTAATAATTAAAAAATGATAACAATTGATGAATAAATTTCCAAGAAACGAAACCCTACTAGAAACATTTCAATGGCGAATTGAGCAGTCATCAGATGACATAGCTTTTAAATTTAATGGTCGTGAAACTACTTATAAAGAATATGATCAAAAAGCCAATCGTGTTGCTAATGGAATCATTGCTGAAGGCTGTTCACCAAATTCTAGAGTAGCTGTATTAGCTAAGAACTCTGATATGTATGCTGAGATCCTCTTCGGGAGTCTTAAGTCAAGAACTGCATTAGTTGGCATAAATTGGAGATTGGCTGCACCTGAAGTGGTTTTTGTCGTGAATGACTCTGAGAGTGAACTACTTTTTGTTGGGCCAGATTTTTATGAGCTAATTGATTCTATTAAAGATGAGTTTACTCATGTTAAACAAATTATTTCCATAGAAGATGATCATGATAGTTGGCAAAGCTATGAATCATGGAGAAACTCGTTTGAGGATAACGATCCGAAGCTTACAGGTCATGCTGATGATGATGTTATTCAGTTGTATACATCTGGAACAACAGGTCACCCGAAAGGGGTTAGATTAACGAATAAAAATGTCAATGCTTCTACGCCTATGGTTGAAGAGACCTGGGGTAAGGATTGGCATGAAAAGTCAGTTAATTTTGTACTCTCCCCTCTTTTTCATATTGCTGGGTCGAATATTGTAATTATGGGTGTGGTTTTTGGTTGTAAGAATATTGTCATTCCAGAGCCTGATCCAGGACTAATTTTACATTTTATCCATACAGAAAAAATAGAAACAGCCTTTATGGTGCCTGCCTTAATACAATTCCTATTAAATCATCCGGATGCAAAAACAACTGATTTCTCCTCACTAAGACAAATTGTCTATGGCGCATCTCCTATTTCTGAAGACACCCTTCTTAAAGCTATAGAGGTTATGGGATGTGAATTTTGGCAAGTTTACGGGCTTACTGAGACATCAGGTATTGGCACTACTTTATCACCCGATCATCATGATCCTTCATTAGGAAAGCTTAGATCTTGTGGGAAAAAATACACCGGTGTTGATATCAGAATTGTTGATGATGATAAAAATGATCTCGCTTTAGGTGAAGTTGGAGAAATTGTAATTAAATCATCGGTCATCATGAAAGGTTATTGGAATAGAGATGAAGCTAATAAGGAATCAATTGTTGATGGATGGTTTCATACTGGTGATGCAGGGTATTTTGATGATGAAGATTTTCTTTATATATATGATCGAGTAAAAGACATGATTATCTCAGGTGGAGAAAATATCTATCCTGCTGAAGTAGAGAACGCCTTAATGAGTCACCCCGATATTATGGACGCTGGTGTTGTAGGTGTCCCTGATGACAAATGGGGTGAGACCGTAAAAGGCTTCGTTATTCTTAAAGAAGGCTCAAATATAACTGAAGCAGAAATCATTGCTTCAACGAAAGAAAAAATAGCTGCCTACAAATGCCCTACTTCGATTAACTTTATAACTGAAATGCCTAGAAATCCTTCTGGAAAAATACTCCGAAGAGAATTACGAGCACCGTATTGGGATAAAGAAGGAAGGAGTGTTTCCTAAAAACTAAAAAGGATACGATATGAATTATGAAACGCTACTGATTGATCAACAAAATAGTGTTACAACACTAAGCTTCAATCGACCTGACAAACTTAATGCGTTTGATAAACAAATGGTCATTGAAACCCAAGATGTTATCAAGAAGATCTCAGATGATAATACTACAAAGGTTTTGATTATTACCGGCATTGGAAAAGGATTTTCTGCAGGTGCTGATTTGTCTGACCCGAATGGTATGGATGATCACAGTAATGATCGATTAGTCTATGAAGGCTTGGTTAATGGTTATATGCCGAGCTTAAAAGGCATCATGGATATGCCTAAACCAGTGATTGCTGCGGTTAATGGTCCAGCAGCTGGAATAGGCAGTGCGTTTGCACTAGCCTGTGACTTGATGGTCATGTCTAAGGATGCTTATTTAAAGCAAGCTTTCGTTAATATTGCTTTAATCCCTGATGGCGGTTTGAATTGGTTTCTAACCAGAGCAATTGGGTATAAATTAGCTTACGAAATGGCCATTGAAGGTGACAACATCTCTGCTTCTAGATGCTTAGAATTAGGTTTAACCAATAAAGTCGTTGAAGCTGATGACCTTCTTAACGCATCATTATCATGGGCAGAGTCATTAGCAAGAAAATCTACTCAGTCTCTGAGAGAGACTAAAAAAGTTATGAGAGCAGCTATGACTGCGTCTTATGAAGATACCTTTAAACTTGAAGCTGAAGCCAACAATACCCTTCATGGATCAGAAGATAGTCTGGAAGCGGTTAAAGCTTTTTTTGAAAAAAGAGCACCTAATTTTAAATGAGCAAAATTAATCTGCTTTTAGTGCATCTAGTACACTAGCAGCCAAATCAAGTTCACCAGAATAAAGCACCGGTGCAATACGTTGACCTATGTTTCCATAACGATTTTTTATTTCCCTGGCTAAGGCTTCAGGCGTCTCTTCGACAACGGCAAACGTTTTTAAGGTTTCATCGTCTATGGCTTCTCCCATTTCCTTCCACTGTCCTTGCTTGGAAAGTTTATTCAGAGTCTCGCTCAAATGACCCAGTCCGTGTGTTTCAAGAACTGCTTTATAATTAGGGGTTGATGCATAGAATGCCACTTGATCTCTACAGGCTTTTACGGCTTGTTGATGTGTTTCCTCGGTTGCCCCAATACCTGTCATAACACTAATAGATAAATCAAATTGGTCTCTTGTTTTTCCAGTTGTTTCCAAGCCTTTATTAATAATAGGTAGGGTCACATCATTAATGTATTTGGGTGAATTAAACGGGTGAGCAAGTAATCCGTCAGCACTTTCAGACACAGCTTGTGTCATCAACGGCCCCACTGCTGCCACATAGATTTTAGGAAGACCGTAGGGGTTAGGACCTGGATTAAAAAATGGGGTCATTAAGGTGTGGGTGTAAAATTCACCACGATAGTTCAATTTAGTGCCGTTTTGCCAACAATCCCAAATAGCATTTATTGCTTCGACCATTTCTTTCATGCGCGCTGCTGGGCTAGACCAAGGCATTGAGAATCGTTTTGTGATGTGTGGTTTGATCTGTGAGCCTAACCCTAAGATGAATCGACCTTGTGATGCTAAATTAAGATCATAACCGATGTTTGCTAAAGTCATTGGGTTTCTGGCAAAGGCCACTGCTATGGATGTTATGAGTTCGATTTTAGACGTATTGGTAGCAGCGGCTACTAAGGGTAAAAATGGATCGTGAGCACCTTCAAAGCTATAGGCGCCATCATAACCTGAATCTTCTAATTGTTTTATGGCAGGCCCTGCTTCTGCTGGGTTGTTAACTATAATGCCTGCATCGATTTTCATATCTTTATTTTACATAAAAAAAGAGGCGAATGAATCGCCTCTTTTAATGGTTCTATATTTAGTCTTAGAACTTGTAGGTTAAACGTGCTCCTACCATTTTGAATTCACTCGTATAGATTGAGTGTCCACCCGCTAGTAATGGGGTATCAAAACCACCTGTGGCAATCTGCTCATCTGAAAGATTACGTCCATAGATTAACGCGGTTAGATTTCCTTTACTAATACCAATCCTTGCATTAATTCGAGCGGTTCCTTCTTGAATATCAATCGGATCTAAATCACCTGTGTACCTATAATCATCAAAGAAATTATAATCAACACCAGCAAATAACACACTGCCATTAGCTAATGGTTTAGCATAATCCAAACGTAAAGAGCCATTGTAATCACCCGTGCCTAATGGTTCTCCTGATAAATCCTGGTTACCACCAGCGTATAAACCGGCGCTGTTCCAAACAATCCTACATAAACCTGTAGGATCAGTTACATCTGGACCGAAGTCATTTATAGTAATGAGCTTAGCATCATAACCTCTAGATGGACCAGCCATCCCTCTGAAATAAGCAGTTTGAACTTCGGTACATGCAGCGGTTGAGAAATCAGAATAAACACCGTCAATGTAAGCAGCTGCTAAAGCAACTCTTAAATTATCCGTGGCTTGCCAAGTAAGATCAATTTCAACTGTGTCTACATCAGAGGCAGCGGCGTTACCAACAACAAAACCGGTTCCTTGGAAAGTAGATACTTGCTGATTTTTATAAGTTGCAGTGGCCACAGCCCAATTAAATTGAAGTGAATCACTCAAAGAGTGCTTACCACCAATTTCAAATGATGTTCCAGTTTCATCATCGTATTCAAAAGATGGATCTGGTTCATTCGGAACTGGTACTTTTGCACCGCCTACGTTCACAAACATTGGATTTTGATCATCTGCAGCATTAAATCCACCGCTCTTATAGCCTTTAGAGAAACTAAAATAGACCATGTGATTATCGCCATAACGTTTTTCTATTTGCAATGACGGCAACCAATGTTCTGTGTCTCTTTGAGGCACATTATTAAAATCATGAGCCCATGTGTCGTAGTTGCCACCTAAAATTCCTGCAATGAATGGACTTGGATTACAGGTTTGTATTCCTGTGTTGTACGTTCCTAAACAAGTTTTTGCTTCAACGTGTTTTTGTTCTCTAACATAGCGAACACCCATTTGCATTTCAACCGTATCATTTAGGTCAAAACCTACTTGACCAAAGACGGCTTTAGCATCACTCCATTGAGTCCAATCGCCTATTCTTGTCAAATGATCAAAAGCACTTTGCATGGTACATGGTGCCATAGAGGTTCCTGCATAGGCATTAAAGGCTGCTTCTACTTCACAACCGTTATTACCATAAAGAGGCGCTCCAGGCATATAAACATTACCGTTTGCATAAGGGCCCGTTCCTGGAACAACTCCCGCCCCAAGAGGGAAAGGAAATGGGTTAACTACACCTGCACCAATTAAAACGCCAGGTGGAATTGTAAATAAGGTTTTATAAGGAAGGACTCCCATGCTATTAAGCACGCCCACCAATCCACCTAGAGTTCCATCAAGATCGATTAATCGGTCAATGTCTTGCTCTTGACTGTCCCAATAAGCACCGACTGTCCATGTAATATCACTATCAGGTGCAGAGCTGAGTCTTAGCTCAACACTGTCCTGTTCATAGGTTTGCCAATCGTCTCTTGAAACTAGTTGGAATGGGCCAAAATCAGCATCAATACCATCAACAAAGTCGTATTTAGCGTTACCGATAGTGGCTTTTAGATTCGTGCCATTAGCCATGTCATAGCTAATATTGATTGCAGTGTCAGCAGTGTTAGTGATTGTACCTACAGGGTTGATACCTAGAGTGATTCCATTCGCTCCTTTACCAGCACCTTGATTGAGATCTTCATAACCATAAAAATTACCAACATCGGCAACGAACGCAGGGAAGAAATTATTTGCAACCATAAAGGCTAATCCAGCGGTTGGGGTTGGTGGCATAGCCATGTCGAATGAAGATTGTGTAACAGTACTGCCCACTCTAGTGTGTTCACCGTCAGTGTGTTTAATGTCAATTCTTAGAGCATCGTTTGGTTGCCAAGATGCACTTATTCGCATTAGTTGTTCATCAGCAGTAGGACCCATTGTTCCTAGATATTTATTAGTAACATAACCATCATCTTGTCTGTCTTTAAACGATAACCTAACTGCAAATGAATCGCCTGCTGGTATATTCAGGTGACCATCAATGATATTAGCATTGTTGTCGTCTTCAGCAGCCAATGATATTTGTCCGCCAAATTCACCGCCAATAACAGGTTTAGCTGATATAACGTTGACAGCACCGGACAATGTGTTTTTACCAAATAGAACTCCTTGTGGACCCCTTAGAGCCTCAACTCGTTCAATATCAAACAGGCCAGTTCTAAACTGACGTCCCTTAGCTAAATGGACTCCGTCAACAAATAAACCAACTGATTGTTCAAACGATTGGTTAGCCCCTGCTCCGACGCCTCTCATTGAGACTATTGTTGAGATTGCATTTTCAGACACAGCAAAGTTTGGAATATATTGTGCAATGCCTGCGAAATCATGGAATCCTGCATTTTGAATATCATCACCAGAAAGGACACTAACAGAGATAGAAACGTCTTGTAGACTTTCTTCTTTTTTAGTTGCCGTTACGATAATTTCTTCTAGTTCAGCAGCGTGAGTAGTTGGTATTGCTAAAGTAACTGCGATAGTCACTGCAATAACGGAACTGATTAGACGTCTCATAGGGTTAATCTCCTTCAATTTTTTAAAAACGAGTAATTTATATAAATCAGACTCTAATATTGCCAAGATTTTCAGAGATAGCAAAGAATAAGTGGTGTTTTTTATCCTATTAATATGTTGTTTTTATAACAAGTAGTCATAATTTAAAAGGGTTAGGGGCAATTATTATAATTTTTATAAGTTTAATCAGTTTTATGAAAAACTGTTTTTTTTTATATAAAATAACCTTATGAGGTTATTCGTTGTATTTTTTATGTGTCTTTCTATGGTCACCGTTGCTGAGATTCAAACACAAACACATGTTCAGAATCTAAGTTGCTACTACCTGGAAGGAGAAACAAGATTTGAAGATTTGTGGATTATTGATGCCAATGAAATGCTGGTTTCTTTCTGGAACACTAAAGACAATAAATTTCAAAAATTCTCTATTACTAAATTGGACAAGAAAACAGTGGCTTGGAATCAAATGAAAAATGAATTAACTGTTTTTGTTCTTGATAAAACCACGATGAGACAAAGTGGAACAATTATTTCAACCACCACAGATGGTCAATCAAGTATTGAAAAAAGGTGGTTTTCAAATTGCAATTTTATAAGCCATGATCAATTAGAGGATTTTATTCAGGCTAAGCAATAAAGAATATAAAAATAGAAATCTAGAAACCCTGCGAGTTAGCTGCCTCTTCTCTTACCGTGTCAACTCCGCCCAATAATTGTCGATTCAATCCGATTCTTTTAAACCAATAATGGAGCCCGAGTTCATCAGTAAACCCCATACCGCCGTGAACTTCTGTTGCAGTCTTAGCTATTGCTGACGCAACTTCTGAGACATGAGCTTTACAGTGAGAGGCCATTAATTGTGATTCTTCAGGAATATGATCCATGCAATGAGCCGTGTACCAAATTAATGAATAGCAAGGTTCAATATTAGCAGTCATCTCTGCGCACATGTGTTTAACTGCTTGGAAACTACCAATGACTCTTCCAAATTGTTTCCTCTCCTTAGAGTAACTAACTGACTTGTTAATCATTACCTGGGACGCTCCTAGAGAATCTGCTGCAATTAATAAACGACCGAGATCTACTACCCTTTGGGTAAGCTCTTGATGATTGGATTGATTAACGAGTATGTCAATGTCAACGTCTTTTATAATCAGTTCGACAAAACTTGAGGTTTTATCTACTGTGGTTAATTCAATAATATCTAAACCTTTAGTCTTGGCGTCAATGATAAAAAGTTGCCCTGAAGAATCACTAAGCAAGAAATGAGTAGCGTTGCTTGCATCAAACACAAATAAAGCTCTTCCATTGGCTTTTCTAGACTCTATTGTAATTTTTGCTCCCTCCCTTGATGCCACGAACTCGGTTAAACCCACTCCGAATCTGACACTACCTTCAACAATGCCCTTAAGGTATTTATCTTTTTGTGCCTCTGATCCTGACTTTATAATTGCGTATGGAGCCATAACATAAGATCCAATAAATGGTGAAATGGCGACCCCTGCTCCCAATGTTTCTGAAACTGCTGCTGCTGATAAAAGATCTTGCTCGAGCCCTCCATACTCTTCAGGAATAATTAAGCCATTGATCCCCAGTTCTAATAAACCAGAATGTATGGATTCTGGAAAGTCAGGATTATTACCTTGAGCAAAGTTTCTTATTGCACCTATAGTGGATTCACCTTCCAAGAATCTACTAATAGTTTCTTGAAAAAACTCTTGTTCTTCAGATAATCCAAAATACATGGTCATAGCTCCTGATACTTAGGTTCTTTTGGTAAACCCAAGCCTCTTTCAGAGATTATATTTTTTTGTATTTGACTAGTGCCGCCACCAATAATTAATCCAAGGTAGTACATGTAAGCATATTGCCAACTTCCTGCTGCCCGTAAATGAGGGCTGTTCTCATAGAGCGTTCCTAACTCCCCCATAACATCAATGGCAAGAGATTCAAGTTCATATCTCATTTCAGTGCCATATAGCTTTACAATCATTCGTCCTAAAGTCACATCTTGTTCTTTATTTAGTTGAGATGATAGTAAACGTAATCCATGTGTTTTTAGAGCTAAGACTTTGCCTTGTGTTTTCATTAATCGATCTCTAAAAACTGGCTTATCAATAATTCGTTCTCCGTCAATTGACTCAGTTTTCATTAATTCGACAAGTTTGTTAAATCGAGAGGCCATTTTATTTGGATCGCCCAGTGAGCCTCTTTCGTGAACCAATGTTTTATTAGCTACTAACCACCCTTGTCCTCTCTCCCCAACAATATTCTCAGCTGGTATGCGTACGTCTGTGAAGAACACCTCATTAAATCCTGCCTCTAAGGTCATATCAACTAGTGGTCGTATCTCTATTCCTGGAGACTCCATGGGGATTAATAAATAACTGATGCCCTGATGTTTAGGTGCATCGGGCTCAGTACGAACTAAGCAAAACATCATCTGTGCGTATTTAGCGGTGCTGGTCCATGTTTTTTGTCCATTAATCACCCATTCATCTCCCTCAAGAACACCTTTGGTCTGTAAGCTTGCTAAATCACTCCCCGCGTTCGGTTCCGAATAACCTTGACACCAAATTTCATCCAGATTAAGTGCTGCTTTAATGTATCGTTGTTTTTGTTCTTCAGTGCCCATTTCAAGTAACGTTGGCACTAAAAAATCAATGCCTTGACCTCCTGTACCTAATGGAATCTTTGCTTTTGCAAATTCATCATTAATAATAACGTCTTTAATAATATCCAATGGATCACCATAACCTCCATAGTCACTTGGAATATGTCTGGCAAAATACCCATGCTCGATGAGAATTTTTTGCCACTCCTTGACTGGCATTGTTAACTTATCAGCTTTTTCTGAATCACTAACGGTTTCATATTGTAAAAATTGTCCTAAACTTCCAGTAACTTGAATACCTTGGTGTTTAAGACAAAATTCTTTGACCTCTTTTCTAAACTCTTCGTACTCAGTACCAAAATCAAGATTCATCGTCTTCTTCACTCCATTTAGGTTGTCTTTTCTCAAAAAAAGCTGTGATACCTTCTTTGGCATCCTCCCCTTCCAAACTCACTTTTAATTGTTCCCTAAGATAAGGAAGAGCATCATTGAAGGCCATATGATCTTGTTCATTATAAGCTTTTAAACCCATTTTCATGGTGTTGGGTGGAAGACGAGTAAATGATTCAGCTAGCTTATTAGTCACCTCATCTAATTGATCTAATGGCATGGCTTTATTAATCAGCCCATATTGTTGTGCTGTTTTTGCATCAATAGGTTCTCCACGCATTATAAAATCAAGTCCTTGTCGTTTAGGCATAACTCTGAATAAACCACCCATTACCATAAATGGCCAGATCCCCCTTTTAATTTCTGGAGCTGCGAATATAGCTTGATCATTAGCAAACGCGTGTGTTGAATTGGTCACAATCATTAATGCTCCTGCAAAAACATTACCTTGTATTTTACAAATCACCGGTTTGTTTAAGTTTCTAATTAATAAACTGATGTCTTCGACATCACCTAATTTTGGGGCCGTTGACTCTGACTTAACTGCTGACCCTGACCATTCTTTAAGATCACCTCCAGCACAAAACGTGTCGCCGTTGGCTTGGATCACAACTACTCGAATGGAATCATTCTGACTTGCGTACTTTAAGGCGTAGATAATTTCATTAGACATAGAATCATTAATGGCATTCTTTTTTTCTGGTCTGTCTAAGGTAACGGTAAGAATGTGTTTAGCAATTGTAATTTCTGTGGCTTCCAGCACATAATCATTTGGATTGTTAAGTTGTAACGCTGACATCTAAATCTCCTTTAAAAGTTCTTTCGGTACACTTACTTTCTTAGCTCTTAAGTATTCACCGAGTGATTTTGCTAAGGCATCAACTTTGGTATTAGAGGATGCTCCATCACCTAATATCCCGTGGATATAAAAGTTAACTGCCTTTATATTAGGAAAATCAAATCGCTCAATTTGATAATCAGCCAAGTCTGAAAGCAGCTCTTTGAGCTTCTCAACTGTAAGAAAATGGTAAAGAAAAGAATATGCTTTTTCACTTTTAACCCAAACGCCAAGATTAGCACAACCGCCTTTATCTCCTGATCGAGCACCAATTAAACGTCCAAAATAGATTTCTTCAGTTGCCACTTCATTGAAATCTGGAATAATCATATCAATGTTGGGTAGTTCATAGTCAGAAAGATTTAGTTGATTTGTTGGTAAGACCTCTGTCACTTTGTCATCGATATGAACTAGTTCTTTAACGTATTTAGAATCAATTAATGTAGGCCAGTAGACGATAAATGGGGTACCTGATCCGATAGAGTCCTTAGAAAACCAGCCGGGATAATTTGCTAATGCTAATTCAACAACTTTGGCTGTAAATATTCTTCCAACTAATTTAGGATCTTGTGACTTAACAATAATTCTTAATAGTGCCATGGCTTCTTCATGAGTGTTAGGATCATCCTTATCTTGGCGAATAAGATCAATAACAACTTCATCAAACTGTTCCTTACCCCCGAGTAAATCAAAAAGAGCATCCGTTAAGGTGGTTGCTTTTTCTTCAATATCTAAGCCAGTTAGGATTAACTCCATTCCATTTCTGTAACCACCCGCTAGATTTACACAGACTTTATGAGTTGATGGCGGTTGACTGCCTTTACAGCCACTAATCATCACTTGATCTTCATCAATCTGCTTGATTTTCAAGGTATTAAAATGCCCTGTTACATCAGGATTTAAATACTCCGTTGTACTAATTTCATAAAGCAATTGAGCAGTTACTGTGCCAACAGAAACCATTCCTCCCGTGTTCTTATGTTTCGTGATAACGCATGAGCCGTCTTCATGTATTTCTGCTATTGGGTAACCAATATTTTTAAAAGATTTTACTTCTTGAAAAAAAGCGTAATTCCCACCTGTGGCTTGTGCTCCGCATTCAATAATATGTCCTGCGGCTAGAGCTCCTGCTAATTGATCATAATCATTTCGCTGCCAATTAAACTTCCATGCTGCAGGGCCTATTACCACAGATGCGTCTGTAACTCTTGGACAAATAACAATATCAGCGTTCTGATCTAGGGCTTCCTTAATACCCCAAGCACCTAAATAAGTATTGGCTGTCAGTACTTTATATCCTGAATCTTTAAGTGATGTTTTTTTATCTAAGTTATTAAACTTTTCTCCATCTGCTTGTAGGGTTTGAAGATCTTTAGATATATCATCGCCATCAATATAGGCAACACGACTAGAAAGATTCATCTCATCAAGTATTGATTGAACCTCCAGGCTCATTGATTGTGGATTTAAGCCCCCGGCGTTAACAACAATTTTTATATTTTTATCTTGGCATGACTGAGCTATTTCTTTTAATTGCTTTAAAAAAGTTGCTACATACCCTTTGTCACTGCCTCGTTGTAATCTTTGGCTGTAGAGAATACCCATAGTTAATTCAGCCAAATAATCACCTGTTAATACATCAATTGGCCCTCCATCAACTAATTCTTTAGCGGCAGATAATTTATCTCCATAATAACCGCTGCAATTCGCAATTCTAATAGTGTCTTTATTCATTAATATTGCCTTTCGCTAAGCCTTTGATAATCAAATCAGTTAACATATTTGATGATGCTTCCGGTGATTGTTTAAGTTGATCCATGTTGTTTGGGTTTGAATATTCTCTGGCTATTCCACCTAGAATAAGAGCAACTGCTTGAGTATCTAAATGTTCAATTTCTTTTTTTTGTTGAGCCTCATCGAGAAGTTTCTTTATATGATTTATGTAGGCATCCTGATGATAATCAATCATTTCTTTAGCGCCTTTAATTTTCCAAAGGTCAGTTTCAAATTTTTGTGTTCTTGGGCCAACTGCTTCGTTACCAATTTCAGTATATTTTCTTAATTTAGCTAAGGGTGATGAAATATTTTTGATTGAACTAACAGCCTGAATGGCAATATTTGTCAAAATTCTATCCATTGTTGAAACAATAAGATCTTCTTTACTTGGTGCTATCTCATATAATGTCCTGAGTGATACTTTGAGCCTAGAAGCTATATCAGACATGGTTTGATTAGCGATACCAGATTCTAACAGCTGTTCAAAGTCTTCCATAACCTGAACATGCTTTCCTGTAAGATCTGATAAATTTTTATGTATTGATCTCTGGAGATTCATTTTGTTTCATCATCTGAGAGAGTTAATAAATTTGTTCCAAGATCTAACTGATCACCCACTTCAATAAATATTTCTTTAACCATCCCATCTTGATTGGCAGAAATTATATGGTTCATCTTCATTGCTTCAATAACCACTAAAACATCACCTCTTAAAACAACTTGTCCTTGCTTTATTTTGATTTCTATAACTTTGCCAGGCATTGGCGACACCAATGAGCCTGTAGCTGATTTTAAATCTGATGATTTGAACCGTGGAAGAATAGATAAGATCTTTGATCCTTTTGGGTGCTGCACTAATAATAAATCATTATTCATCGAAACATTGGATTGATAACGAAGGCTATCTATTTCAATATCGATAGAATTATTTTGCCAATCATGAATAATCACTTTATTGTCATTTGATGTCATAAACGAACCATCTCTTTGTCTTTTATATTGGATCTCCAATGTCTCACCATCCATTTCAAACAAAGTTCTTTGATTCGGTAATCGAGCATTATGCCATCCTGATGGAATGTGTTTTAAAACAGTTGCTGAGGAGCGATTTAATTCTTGAAGCCATAATGCTGCTGTTATACCTATATATAATCGTTCATCCTCATCTAATGTGATATGTCCCTTAGGTTGATGTAAGTTAATAAAATCAGTGGTGGTTTTCCCAGCAATAAAATTCTTATCTCTTAAAATATTAATTAAGAATTCTATGTTGTTAGTAAACCCTCCAAAGTGAACTGATTGAAGTTCTCTGAAGAGCTTATCAATCGCTTTTACTCTAGTTGAACCGTATGAAATTACTTTTGCCAACATTGGATCAAAATCTGTACCGATCTCTATTCCTTCTTCAACACCGGTGTCCCATCGAATATCATCTTTATTTGTATGATTGTCAGCTATTAATTTCCCAGTTGAAGGTAGAAAATCATTATCAGGATCTTCAGCGTATATTCTTACTTCAATAGAATGCCCTTTTGGCTGAATATCATTTTGATTAATACTTAATTCATTACCTTGAGCAATACTGATCTGTTCTCTAACTATATCAATACCTGTTACCATTTCTGTAACGGGGTGCTCAACTTGTAATCTGGTGTTCATTTCAAGAAACCAAAAATCATTAGATTGATCATCGAATAAAAATTCAATGGTGCCTGCTGATTCATAATTGATCTGTTGGGTTAATGCCACAGCCGCGCTAGTTAATTGATCTCTCAAAGCGTCAGATAATCTAACTGAAGGAGCCTCTTCAATAATTTTTTGATGTCTTCGTTGGATGGAACACTCTCTCTCACCTAGATGAATCACATTGCCATACTGATCTGCCAGAATTTGAACTTCTATGTGTCTTGAGCTTTTAATGTATCGTTCAATAAATATACGATCATCACCAAAAGCATTCATTGCTTCTTGTTTAGCGAGTTTTATTGATTCTTTTAAAGCCAACTCATTGTCAACAATTCGCATGCCTTTACCACCCCCACCTGCCGCTGCTTTAATTAACAATGGGTAGTTAATATTTTTTATAGATTTTACAGTTCTTCCAGAAGGTAAAATTGGAAGACCAGCCATTTTAGCATATTTTTTTGCTTCAATTTTGTCACCCATAATTCTCAATGCCTCAGGTGATGGGCCTATCCAGGTTAATTTTTCTTTTTCTACTGATTTGGCAAACTCATGATTCTCAGATAAAAAGCCATAGCCTGGATGAATCGCATCAGCGTTGGTTTGTTTAGCTGCTTTTATAATGGCATGAGCGTCCAAATATGATGATTCTATCCTTACAGATTGACTCGCTTCTTTGACATAAGGTGAATTTTTATCTGCATCAGTATAAATAGCTACAGTTAACAAATTAGATTCATGGGCTGAACGAATAATTCTTGAGGCAATCTCACCTCGATTTGCAATCATAATTTTTGACATCTTCTTCACAATCTGAAGACTCCGTATGCTTCTGTCCCCTTAATTGAATGATTTCTGACAACTGATAAACAAATACCAAGAACCGTTCTTGTATCCCTAGGATCTATGATTCCATCATCACTAATTAAACCTGTTGCTTCTAAGGCTTTAGAGCCTTGATCCTGGATTTTTGCTACTGCTTCTGTAAACTTTTTATCTTCATCTTCATTGAATTTCTCACCCTTCCTAAAAGCTCTAGCTTTTCTCACCAATGACATTACTCCAGCTATCTGCTTACCTCCCATGACAGCGATCTTTGCCGATGGCCATGTAAAGGTAAATCGATTGTTATAAGCTCTTCCTGACATTGCATAGGTTCCTGCTCCATAAGAAGCACCAAGAATAATGGTAATGTGTGGCACAGTGGAATTTGAAACTGCATTAATCAGTTGTGATCCTTTTTTAATAATGCCATCTCTTTCGAATTCTTTACCAACAAGGAAACCAGTTACATTTTGAAGAAAAATAATAGGGGTATCGATTTTGTTACATAGCTGAATAAAATGGGCCGCTTTTTGAGCTGAATCTGGGTATATCGCTCCATTATTACCGACTATTCCAACTGGGTAACCATGAACATCTGCCCAACCACAAATAATTGTTGGTCCAAACAATGGTTTAAATTCTTCAAATCGAGAACCATCTGTAAATCTAGCTATAGCCTCACGAACATCGAAAGGTGTTTTCAAATCCTTACTGACTAACCCTAATAAATCATCACTATCATAGATAGGTTCTTCTGGGAGGCTTTCTATTTGTGGTTCACTTTTCTTCCAATTTAAATGTGAAACGACCTCTCTGCATAATCTCAGAGCATCCATTTCATCTTCGGCAAGATAATCTGACAGTCCTGAAATTTCTGAGTGCATTTGTGCACCACCAAGTGTCTCGTCATCTGATACTTCGCCAGTTGCCATCTGAACTAATGGTGGTCCTGCTAGAAACACTTTAGATTGTTCACGGATAAATATATTGTAGTCAGACATTCCAGGTTGGTAGGCTCCACCGGCTGTTGATGATCCAAAAACCACAGCAATGGTCGGAATGCTCATTTTTGATAATTCTGTCATTTCATAAAACCAGCGGCCTGATTCAGCAAAATGTCCTGTACCAATATTCCAAGGTTTTTGTTTTGATGTTGGGTCAACTCTAAGATCAGCTCCTGCTGATTCCACAAAACTGATATAAGGAATATGATTGTCTCTAGCAATTTCTATACAGCGACCCCATTTCTTCGACGCATAATGAGTCAAAGCTCCTGCGAGAACAGTCGGGTCATTTCCAAAAATAACACATTCAACACCTGAAATTACGCCAATACCTGCTACTGCTCCACCACCAGTGGTGTATTCAGAATCATAGGCTGCTAAAGGACTAATTTCTAGAAACGGTGTATCAGGATCAAGAACATTAAATATTCGGTCTCTGATCGACATCTTGCCTCTTTTAGCAAGTCTTTCATGATGATGTGGCCCACCACCAATTTCAGCAAGATCAAGAAGGTCATTAATTTCGCTGAGTTTTCTTTGTAACTCCTTGTAATTATCTTGGAAAACAGAAGAACGACGATCAATCTTAGAAACTATTTGTTGTTTTATCTTTTTTAATTCCATTAGTTATTACTTTTGGTAATATTATTGACAAAACATTACCAAAGATAATACCCTAAATCAATGAAAGAAGTTATTGCAGCCATTAGAAATGAAGTCATCGCATTAAATGAATTAATCGCATCACTAAACACTGATCAATGGCAATCCCCTACTAAATTTAAAGATTGGACCCCTGAAGTAATTATTTCTCATTTGTATTATTTTGATTTAATGACGATCTATTCTCTCAATAAACCTGAAAAGTTTAATGAAGAAGCCAAATTTTTATTATCTGTTTATGCAAACATTAAAGAATCATTGCCTAGAGCCCAAAAGGTCTTAGATCAACTTAAACTATCTGGTTATGAAGAATTAAAAGAAGAATGGCTGGTAGGAAATAATCTGATGTGTGAAGAGTTTGAAAAAGCAAACCCTAAAGAACGATGCAGATGGTTCGGACCAGACATGGGAGCACGAATGTTCATGACGGCTCGATATATGGAAACTTGGTCTCACAGTCAGGCTATTTATGACTTACTTAGTGTTCAAAGAAATTATTCTGACGACATTAAAAATATAGCAAATATTGGTGTTAAAACTTTTGAATGGACTTATATTAATAGAAAATTAGAGGTGCCAAAATCTAGACCTTTTATTCAGTTAATTGCTCCTTCAGGAAAACAGTGGGAATGGAATGAACATGAGACAGATAATTCAGTTATAGGATTAGCTAGTGATTTTTGTCATATTGTAACGCAAAATAGGAATGTTTTAGATACTAACATACAAGTAAGTGGGGATATTGCTAAACACTGGATGTCAATTGCACAATGTTTTGCCGGTGATCCTGAGGAACCACCTGATATTGGTTCTAGAGTTTAAAAAGGAATAATTATGAAATGGACAGATGAACACGAAAGTATAAGAGAGACTGCAGCAAAATTTGTAGATAATGAAATCAATCCATACGTTGATCAATGGGAGGAAGATGGTGTTTTCCCAGCTCATGAATTGTTTAAAAAATTAGGTGATCTTGGAATGCTTGGAATCAATAAACCAGAGAAGTATGGTGGCTTAGGTCTGGATTACAGCTATTCAATTGTTTTTGCTGAAGAAATGGGACGTGTTAAAGCCGCAGGAGTAAGCACTGGAATTGGTGTGCAAACTGATATGGCCACTCCTGCTCTAGCTAATTTTGGCAGTGAAGAGTTATGTCAACAATATTTAGTGCCTGCGATCTCTGGAGACGCAGTTTTCTCAATCGCTGTAAGTGAGCCAAGTGCAGGTTCAGATGTTGCATCCATTAAAACCTTCGCTGAAAAAAAAGGAGATAATTATGTCATTAATGGAAGTAAAATGTGGATCACTAATGCAATCCAGGCTGATTATTTTTGTCTTTTAGCGAACACTAGTGATGGCCCACAGCATAAAAATAAATCACTTATTATTGTCCCATCTGATACCAAAGGTGTGTCTGTCTCTGCACCCTTAAAAAAACTAGGTCTACATTCATCTGATACTGCTCAAATATTTTTTGATAATGTTGAGGTGCCCCAAAAGAATAGAATTGGTGAAGAAGGCAAAGGCTTTATTTATCAAATGATCCAATTTCAAGAAGAACGATTATATGCAGCAGCAGCTGCGCTTAAAGGTTATGAAAGTATTATTCAAGAAACCATTGAATACACAAAACAACGAGAAACATTTGGGAAACCTATACTAGATAATCAAGTGGTGCATTATAGATTGGCTGAACTACAAACTGAAGTCGAGCTCTTAAGAGCATTAACCTATAACGCAGTAGAAGAGTATATTGATGGAAAAGATGTTTTGACTAAAGCTTCAATGGTGAAACTAAAGTCAGGTCGTTTAGGCAGAGAATTAACTGATGCTTGCCTTCAATACTGGGGTGGTATGGGTTTTATGTGGGAAAGTTCAGTTGCTAGAGCTTATAGAGACACTCGATTGGGATCTATTGGAGGTGGTAGTGATGAGGTGATGCTAGGGATTATTTCCAAACAGATGGGCATCCTAGGCAAGGACTAGGTTGATTTCTCTTCAGTTCTATTTTTTCTTCTGTCTTTTAACTTTTGCCACCAAGATCTACCCTCTTCAGAATCGTTAATAGTTTTTTCTGATAATCGTTTTGACCCATTGTTTTCTAATACCCCGTCAGCAAAATAATTGGGTGCCTCATCTAAACAACGATTAGTAAGATTACCAGTTCTTTTTGCAGTACTTTTTACATCATAATTTCCCTGATCAAATGCATTGGTCCGCCCATCAATCGTTTGATCTATCAAATCAAGTAACTCAGACAAATCATCTCCAGAAATGCTCTCTTTTTCTTTAACTTCACTTTTAATCTCATCTCGCATTACCGGAAGCATTTCTTCTCTAGGGGCTAGATTATTATCAACGCCTTTTGGTATATAAAAAGAGGATTGTTTTTGTAATTCTCTCAAGGCATCCGGGATCACTAAATCTGCTATGGAATAGCTATTGAGATATTCTTGTGGATCAGTACAAGTTTGCACAGACGCATTAAAGAAACTACACCCAGACAAACTGGATAAAATTAAAGCCAAAAGATAAAGATTTCTTTGTTGAATATTCATTCGATAAGTTCCCTAGGTGATGAGGTTATTACAACTGGAAGATAAATTCGATATTTTTATTCTGGATTAGACGAATATTCTTTTTTAGTTCACATTATCATTTTAATATAAAATGTTGTTTTATTTTATTTTAAACAAATATAGGTAACATCAAAATGGCAAAAGTAAGTCTTGGTAAAGCTATTCCTGATTTTAAAGGAAGGATTACAAACGATCTCATCATTAAATATTCCGATTATAAAGGTCAAAATATTGTTATCTACTTCTATCCTAAAGATAACACCCCTGGTTGCACTAAAGAAGGTGAAGATTTCCGGGATTATTTTGAAGATTTTAAGAAAAATAATACCATCATAATAGGAGTTTCTAGAGATTCCGTAGCGTCTCATGATAAATTTACATGTAAATATAATTTTCCTTTTAAATTAATCTCTGATGAAGACGAGAAAGTCTGTAAGTTGTTTGATGTTATTAAAGAAAAAAATATGTATGGGCGTAAATATATGGGAATAGAACGAAGCACTTTTCTAATTAATCATGAAGGTATTCTTGTAAACGAGTGGAGAAAAGTTAGAGTTAAAGGACATGTTGAAAAAGTACTTGAGGCTCTAAATAAACTTTAATTAATGCATTCATATTTTAAACCTGTACTTGTCATATTATTCTTGCTTATCAGTAACACAGGACTGAGTGAGATTGAATTACCTGATTTAGGTAATCCATCAGACATATATATGTCAAAAATGGAAGAACCAGCTATCGGAAGAGCTTATTTCAGACAGTTGAGATCACAAAAACAAGTCGTTGAAGATCCACTATTAACAGAATATATTCAAAACCTTGGAGAAAAACTCTCATCAAAAGTTCAAAGTGGTGATTTTGATTTTAATTACTTTCTTGTTCCACAAAACTCTATTAATGCATTTGCAATACCAGGTGGATTTATCGGAATTCATAATGGACTATTTATCAATGCTGATAACGAAAGCCAACTAGCATCTGTATTATCTCATGAAATCAGTCATGTCACCCAACGACATATTTCACGACAAATTGGAGATCAGGTTCCTAGCTCTATACAAGGTGGTTTAGTGCTTCTTGGAGCTATTCTTTTAGGTGCTGTGACTGGAAGTGGTGAAATCTTAGAAGCCGGGGCATCAATTGTTCCTTCTTTGATAGCTCAAGGCCAAATTGATTTTACAAGAGAAATGGAAATTGAAGCAGATGCTATCGGAATAAAAACAATGGGACTATCTGGTTATGACCCCTATGCGATGGCAGATTTTTTCAATAAATTATCAACTGGAGATGATCCAAGGAATGCAGCCTCTGTTGAATTTCTAAGAACTCATCCTACTTCTGTAAACCGGGCTTCGTCTGCAAAAAAACAAGCAAGAAAGATAGATGTAGATTTAATTGATGAATCATTAGGATTTGAACTTGCAAGAGCTAGAATAAGATATTTATTTGGTAATACACCTGAGAAAACATTTACCTATTTTAATAACAAAACTAAGAGCCTTGATTTAAATAAACCTATGAGTAATAGGTCCATTGGAGAACTTTACGGATTTGCTTTGTCTTCTATTGATCTCGGTTACTTAGATCAAGCTGAAATTATCCTAAAAAAATTAAGCAAAGAATATGCAGAATTTGGACACTTCCATATTGCTTATATGAATCTTTTAATTGCTAAAAGCATGATTAGTGAAAGTATAAGTTATATTTCAGAGCGTGTTCATTTGTCACCTAGAAATCTTCCAATAACATTGGCTTATGCTGAAACAGAATTAAACTATGGAAATCCTAAAAATTCACATGAGATTCTGTTGGATTTATTTAATAACATCCCACCTACTCCACCCCAAATTAAACTCATTGCAAATTCAGCAAATCGTGCTGGTGATATTGCTGATTCTTTTTCCTATATGGCAGAATATTATTTAAGTCTTGGAAACTTTAAAGAAGCCACTGAACAACTCAAAGTAGCACTTTCACTAAATTCATTGACAAAAATACAAACCTCAAAATTTATTGCAAGGCTTAATGAAATTGAAGAATATATGCATGAAATGAAACAAGCTAATAAATGAAAAGTTCAACTACTGTAGTTCTTTTCTTTATTTTAATTGCATCTGGTACCAGCGGTTGCAGCTACCAAGGAAGTTTAGCTCCTGATGAAAATGATCCTTATGAAGAAATCAATCGATCGCTTTATAATTTTAATGAGAACCTAGATAATGTGGTCTTAGAGCCTGTTGCTGACAGTTATGATTTGATTCTTCCAGAAGTTCTTCAAACTGGGGTACAGAATTTTTTTAATAATGCTAACTACCCAATTACCATCACAAATCAACTTCTTCAGGGCAAGTTATCAGATTCATTAGAGGGTCTGCTTAGATTTACAATTAACACCACAATTGGTCTTGGTGGTCTTTTTGACCCAGCATCTAACATGGGATTCCTGTTAAAAGATGAAGATTTTGGACAAACATTAGGAGTCTGGGGATTTGATCAAGGTCCTTATCTAATGTCACCAATACTTGGACCTTATACACTTAGACATGCGTTTGGCGATCTAGTTGACAATGTCTTTAGCCCACTTAGTTATATAGATGATACTCTAACTAAATATTCTTTTAAGATTATAGAAAAAGTTCAAGACCGTTCAGACCTGTCAGTTTTGGAAGATGAATTGTATAGCTCATTTGATCCATATCAATACATTAGAGATTCCTATATTCAGAATCGAAAATATAAGATCGAAGACGGTTTAATCAATGATGATTTAGAAGATGATTTGATAGACTTTGATGATTTTTAGGCCTCACATTGCCTCGAGACGATCTATAACAGCATCTATACCATTAGCACTGATTTCAGCATTAAATTGGTTTCGGTAATTCTTTATGTAAGAGATTCCTTCAATCTTTACATCATAGAAACGCCACCCTTCCTTGAATTTACCAAAACTAAAGTTCATCGGAATTAATTCTCCTCTGTACATTACCTCAGATTTAACAGTGATTTTTTTTATCTCATTAGTGATAGGTAAGTGAGCAAGAACATTAATCTGACTGATATCAAAATTTAAAAGTGTCAATGCATAAGAGCGAACGAGAGATTGATACAAGCCTTTTGTAAAACGTTGTCGTTGGTCATTATTTGTGGTTTTCCAATGCTGATTTAAAACCAATCGGCCTGCATATTTTTTTTGAAAGTATGGGGACAACGTTTGATCAATGATGGAATACAGTTCCTTTTTATCATTATTTAATCGTTCTTTATTTTCTTTATCGCCTAGATGCTTATTCATTGAATCAATTGAGATGACAATCATTTCAAATGGCTCAAGGTTATTATCAGCCATTAAACTTATTGGGCTGAGGCAAATAAAAAATAATAATATGTGTTTAAAAAATCTCATTTAAACAATTGTTCTTAACCAGCCTCTTCCATCTTAGGATTATAGTTACCTGTTCTAGCTAAACTATTGAGTCTAGATCGTTTGATGAATGCTTTTTGTCCAGCGTTAATATTACTAGCTTCGCCTGACCATGCTTTTAGTGGTTGAGCTTGTAAAGCTCGTCCATATGAAAAAGACAGTTGCCATGGGTGAGGTCCATGTTCATTCATAGCACTTAAATGTGCTGTAGCCTCTTCTGATGTTTGGCCACCTGATAGGAAGGCAATGCCTGGAACTTCTTCTGGAACATGTTCGGTCAAACATTTAACTGTGGCACCAGCAACAGTGACTATATCGGCTCTATCATTTGCATCAGCACCTGAAATAACCATATTAGGTTTAAGAATAATTCCATTCAACGACACTCTTTGTTCATTCAGAGAGGAAAAAACTTGATCAAGGACTTCTGCAGTCACGTCATAGCATTTATTGATGCTGTGATCACCATCCATTAGAACCTCTGGTTCAACAATGGGTACTATCTTAGCTTCCTGACACAAAGCAGAATATCTAGCAAGAGCATGGGCATTTACCTCTATACAGGTTTTACTTGGTTTATCATCTGCAATACTTAATACAGCTCTCCATTTAGCAAACCGTGCGCCTAATTCATAATATTCAGCTAGTCTTTCTCTCAATCCATCAAGACCTTCGGTTATTAATTCTCCTTCACACATAGGAAGCTTTTTTGCACCTTTATCAACTTTAATACCTGGCACGATCCCTAATGAAGTTAAATACTCGGCAAATGGAATACCATTATCTGTGCTTTGTCTTATGGTTTCATCAAATAGGATGACTCCACTGATGTAATCTGAAACATTGGCTGATGTGAATAACATATTTCTATAGGTTTGACGACTCTTCTCATTTGATTCTGTGTCAATAGTTGCAAACCTTTTCCCTATGGTTGGTGTGCTCTCGTCTGCAGCTAATATTCCTTTGTTTGGAGCTACCATTGATTGAGCAATCGAATTCAGCGAACTTAGATCCATTATTATCTCCTAGTCTTTTTTTGCAATTATATCGAAAGAAAGGTAAATACACATAGTTTTCATTGTATAAATACTTACCTTTTTTATTGCATTAGTTTAAAAGTGGACTAAAATAGTCCTATATTCTCCAAGGTTGAGGGAAACATGCTTAGAATAAAAAAAATGACTGATTATGCAGTCTTGATTCTTGCTAATCTGGCACTGCATCAAAGCTATCTTACGGCGAAAGAAATTTCGTTATCTACTCACATAGCACTACCCACAGTTCAAAAACTTCTCAAGAAACTTAACAGAAAAGGACTGGTAGTCTCAAAACAAGGAGTTTTGGGTGGTTACTCGCTTCATAGTGATACAAAAGAAACAAGTGTTGCACTCCTTTTAAATGCTTTGGAAGGTAATTTATCAATCACTGAATGTGCTAGCCATACAGATAAATGTTCTGTTCAAGATTTTTGTCAAATAGGTAATGCTTGGCAACTAATTAATCAAAAAGTCTTTGCCTCACTTGATGACTTAACTCTTATGGATTTAATAAAACCCACAAAAATTGAACATTTTTTGAGCACAAACATACCAATTAACACAACTAATCATTAATTATTCAAAATGAGTACTCAGCAAAATAAAGAAATAAATGAGTTTTTAGATAAAAACTATGAATTTGGATTCACCACAGAAATTGAGTCTGAAACACTTCCACCAGGAATTAATGAGGATGTAATTCGTATAATTTCATCTAAGAAAAATGAGCCTGAATTTTTATTAAATTGGCGATTAAAAGCATTTGCATATTGGAAAACCTTAAAAACTCCAGATTGGAGTCAATTAAATATTAATCCAATTGACTATCAGTCAATCTCTTATTTTTCTCAACCCAAGCAATCAAATGCTCCAAAATCACTTGATGAAGTTGATCCAAAATTATTAGAAACATATGAAAAGCTTGGCATTCCTCTACATGAAAGAGCACAACTTGCAGGAGTTGCTGTTGACGCTGTTTTTGATAGTGTTTCTGTAGTAACCACTTTTAAAGATAAGCTAGCAGAGGCAGGTGTAATCTTTTGTTCTTTTTCTGAGGCTGTTCAAGATCATCCTCAATTGATAAAAAAATATTTAGGCAAAGTTGTTCCGTATCGTGATAATTTTTTTGCTGCTCTTAACGCAGCAGTCTTCTCTGATGGTACATTTGTTTATATCCCAAAAGGTGTTAGATGCCCAATGGAGTTATCCACCTATTTTAGAATCAATGAAGCTAAAACTGGGCAGTTTGAAAGAACATTAATCATTGCTGATGAAGACAGCTATGTAAGCTATCTTGAAGGCTGTACAGCACCAATGAGGGATGAGAATCAACTTCATGCAGCTGTGGTTGAGTTAATAACACTTAATAATGCTGAAATTAAATACTCCACTGTTCAAAACTGGTACCCAGGAGATGAGCAAGGTAAGGGTGGTATTTATAATTTTGTTACTAAACGTGGTGATTGCAGGGGTAATAATTCTAAAATTTCATGGACCCAAATTGAAACAGGCTCTGCCATAACATGGAAATACCCAAGTTGCATTCTAAGAGGAGACAATTCCAAAGGTGAATTTCATTCAATCGCTCTTACAAACAACCTACAGCAAGCTGATACAGGAACTAAAATGATCCATTTAGGTAAAAATACAAAAAGTAAAATTATTAGCAAAGGTATCTCAGCAAAAAAATCTCAAAACACCTACAGAGGTTTAGTATCAATGGCTAAGGGTGCTTCAGATTCACGAAACTATACTCAATGTGATTCATTATTAATCGGAAATAAGTCCGGTGCACATACCTTCCCATCAATCAATGTCAAGAATTCTACATCAGTTTTAGAACATGAAGCAACAACTTCAAAAATTTCAGATGAGCAGCTGTTTTATTGTCAACAAAGAGGTATAGATGAAGAAGATGCTATTGGACTAATTGTTAGTGGCTTTTGTAAGGAAGTGCTTAGAGAATTACCAATGGAATTTGCTGTTGAAGCGAGAGCGCTTCTACAAGTTAATTTAGAGGGAGCGATTGGGTAGTAATTTCTATCAATCAAAAGAATGAACATTGAAGATAACATCATTTTAAAAATCAGTGATCTTTCTGTGTCTACAGATGGTAATCAGATTCTAAACGGATTGAACCTCACAGTAAAAAAAGGTGAGACACATGCAATTATGGGGCCAAATGGATCAGGAAAGAGCACATTAGCCAAAACAGTTGCTGGACATCCAGATTACCTTATTACAAGCGGCAAAATTAGATTCCTAAATAAAGACCTGTTATCGATGTCTGTTAATGAGCGATCTAATCTTGGACTATTTCTAGGCTTTCAATACCCTATTGAAATTCCAGGATTATCAAATACTGCATTTTTAAAAGCAGCTATTAATGCCCAAAGAAAATTTTTAGATCTGAAGGTCATGCCTGCTAATGAATTCTTATTACAACTTAAAAGCACAGCTGACCAATTGGGCTTGGATCAAAGTTTTCTCTCAAGAGGTGTGAACGAAGGATTCTCAGGTGGCGAGAAGAAAAGAAATGAAATTATGCAAATGCTTATGTTAAATCCAAAACTATCAATACTTGATGAAACAGACTCAGGACTAGATATTGATTCAATGAAAGTTGTAGCAAGAGGAGTAAATTCATCACGAAGTGAAGATTCATCAACTATTATTATTACTCACTATGAACGACTTCTAAACTATCTTGTTCCAGACTATGTTCACGTTTTCTTTAATGGAAAAATCATAAAAACAGGAAATCTAGAATTAGCAAATGAACTAGAAAAGAAAGGTTATGAATGGTTAGTTCAAAAAAAATAAAATCTCTCTTTGATAATAGTAAGTTGGATCTTAATCCATCATTGTCATCAGAATTTCCAGATTGGTTCCAGGATTTTAAACAAAAATCATTGGATCAGTTTATGGCACATAATATTCCTAGTGTCGCTGATAGTGAATGGGAATACACCAAGATTGACTCTCTACTGGCATTACTATTTAACAGAGAAGTATTGAATAGAATTGATCCTAAAGATCTACCAGATAAAAGTATTGAGTCTGATAATGACGCAATCTGTATTCATTTCCATAATGGTCAATACTTTGCATCATCTGATTTACCAGATCATATTATGATATTTAGTAAAACTCATGATAAAGATATTTTTAAACATTTATTTAAATTAGACATTAACCCTCAAAGATCTTTTTTATCTGCTATGAATTCCATAATATTCTCAGATACTTTATTAATAAAAACTCTACAAAATCAGAAAGTTGATACTGAAATCCATATTATCAATCATTCTCACTATGATTCAATTATTGCACCTAGACTCCACATACATGTAGCAGAAAATAGTTCCTTAAAAGTTTTTGAACATGTCAAGTCTTCAACTCAATCAGTCATTAGTCATCTTATGACAATCTTTTGTGAGGCAGATTCTGATTTAGAATTTTATAAGCTAATTGAACAACAAGAAGATACTCACTTTCTATCAACACAAACTGTTCAAATGGCTGAAAATAGTAAGGCTAATTTCTTTTCATGGGATTTTGGCGGTAACACATCAACAACCAATACTCTTGCAGAGCTAAACGGTAAAAAATCAGATTTTCATTACTCCGCCCTATTCACTCCCTCTGATGATCATCATTCAGGTAATCATTTAAGAGTCGAACATAAGGCTAATAAGACCAAAAGTAGAATTAAAATTAGAGGTGTCTTAAATGATCAATCAAAAGGTGTATTTTTTGGGAAAATAAAAGTTAATGAAAACGTTTTAGGTACTAGTGCCTTCATGGAGAATAAAAATTTATTAATCTCAGATGATGCAACAATATCAACTCAACCTATTTTAGAGATTTACAATGATGACACTGAATGCTCGCACAGTGCGACATCTGGATCTATTGATGAAGAAAAACTCTTTTACATTCAATCAAGAGGTATACCTGAAATAGAAGCCAAACAATATCTCATCGGTTCATTTATAAAAGAATTAATAAATGAAATAACTAATATAAAAATAAAAACACTTCTACAGAATAATTTTCAATATATTGATAACCAGTCATGAATAAAAAATTCAATAAAATGTTTGATGTAGAAACAATAAGAAGTGACTTCCCTATATTAAATCAAGAGATTAATGGGTCACCATTAATTTATTTTGATAATGCAGCTTCGACTCAAAAACCTAAAAGTGTTATCACATCAATAAGCAATTATTATAAAAAAGATCACTCAAACGTTCACCGTGGTGTACATAGCCTTAGTGTAAGAGCCACAGAAGCATATGAAGAATCAAGACGATCAATAGCACAATTTATTAATGCTGCTCACGATTATGAAATAATTCTCACAAAAGGAACTACTGAAGCCATCAATCTAGTTGCTAATTCGATAACACCTCAAATCAATAAAGATGATGAAATTCTCATCACAACAATGGAACACCATTCGAATATAGTTCCTTGGCAGGAACTTTGCATAAGAACAGGAGCTAAATTAAAAGTTATTCCAATTAATGCAAATGGTGAAATTGATCTCAATGCTTTGAGCGAATTAATTAATAAAAGAACTCGACTTGTATCACTGGTTCATGTCTCCAATACTTTAGGAACTATCAACCCAGTAAAAGAAGTAATAGAAATGGCAAAGTCAGTTGATGCTTACACGCTAGTTGATGGTGCACAAGCTGCAGCTCATATAGATATTGATGTTCAGTCACTTGATTGTGATTTTTATGCGTTTTCTGGTCATAAATTATATGGCCCGACAGGAATTGGTGTTCTTTATGGCAAAGAAGAATGTTTAAATAGCCTTACTCCTTATCAGTATGGCGGTGAAATGATTCTTAAAGTTACATTTGAGGAGACGACCTACAACGAATTACCCCATAAGTTTGAAGCTGGAACCCCAAATATAGCTGGTGCTGTAGGACTCAGAAGTGCCATTGATTATTTGGGTAACATTAATCTTGATATGGCAGTGAACCATGAGATGGCACTTCATGACTATGCTCTTAATCAACTATTACTTATACCAAATATTGAAATTATTGGAACAGCAGACAATAAGTCAGCAATTATTTCATTCATAATTAAAAACTTACATCCACATGACATTGGCACAATACTTAATCAAAAAGCTGTTGCTGTAAGAACCGGGCACCACTGTACAATGCCTTTAATGGATCACTATAAAATATCAGGAACCATTAGAGCGTCATTTAGCTTTTATAACACTAAAGATGAAGTTGATGTGATGATTGAAGCTCTTGATATGGCAATTAATATGTTGAGTTAATTATGGAAAACCTTTATCAAACAACAATATTAGAACACGGTCACCGTCCTCATAATTTTGGAAAACCACAAACAGTTTTTATTTCAAGAGAGGGTTTCAATCATTTATGTGGAGATAAAATTTCTCTTTATTCATCCAAAAATAAATCAAATCTATATCTCATGTTTGAAAGCGTTGGCTGTGTCATATGTAAAGCTTCAGCTTCATTGATGACAATAACCATTAATGAATCAACTATTGAGAAAGGTATTAATATAATAGACGATATTATGAATGGCATTAAAAATGGCAATATAGATTTAGAAGTATTTTCAGATGATATGTCCTGTCTTAATCAAATCGTAAATTATCCCTCTCGAATCAATTGTGCCCTTCTACCATGGAAAACAGCTAAAGATTTAATAGAAGACCTAAAATATGACTAATTATATGGACAATGAAGAAGTGATGTCTCTGTCAAGGGATTGTGATGTTATATCAGTTCCTTATGGTGAAAAACAAACTCTGAAAAAAGGAACAGAAGTGCAATTAATGCAAGCAATGGGAGGATCTTATACGGTATATACCTCTGAAGGAATGTTTCGAATAAGTGGAACCAATGCTGATGCTATTGGTAAAGAGCCAGAACCACTTCCTTCAATACCTGAAAATATATCTGATAGTGACTTTGAAAATAAAGTTTGGGAACAAATGAAAACAGTCTATGATCCAGAAATTCCCATTAATGTGGTTGACCTTGGTTTAATTTATAACTGTGATATTAAAAAAGATGATAAAGATGACTATTGTGTGTCAGTCGATATGACACTAACAGCACCCGGCTGTGGTATGGCTGATGTTTTAGTCGAGGACATCAAAGAAAGAATTGCACTGTTACCTAAAATACAGACGGTTAATGTCGAGCTAGTGTTAGATCCACCTTGGAGTATGGAAATGATGTCAGAAGCAGCTAGACTCGAAGCTGGTCTTATCTAATTTATTTCAACTCACAAAAGCAATTCATATAAATACCTCTTGGATCATTATATGAATTAAGTTCGTCCATGCTATTACTAAAATTATTAAGCACTTTTAGATTAGAATTGTTTAAATTTATACCCATGATCTTCATTATTCCAATAACAGTTTTAGCTATAGGGATCCCAAATATTTTCTCAAATTGGCTTTCTCGGTCAATGGTCTTAACCCCAAATGTGTCTTTTTCAAGTTCAGCTAATTCTGCTGCTTTATCAATAGCTTCAGCAAGTGTGCCTAATTGATCCACTAAACCTATTTCCAAAGCTTTCTGACCAATCCATACTTTACCTCTGGCAATCTTATCAACTTCATCAATAGTCATGTTTCTGTTTTCACCTACTTTGGTTATAAATTTTTTATAGACTAGATCAGTTCCACTTTGCATTAATTTTTTGTCTTTCTCTGTCAATGTCTTTGCCACTGACGTGGTTGTGTCAACTGTTGAATAGCCGTCCTCATGGATGCCGATTTGGTCAAGAGCTCTTTCAAAAGTAGGGATAAAACCACCGACTCCTATTGACCCTGTAATTGTATGAGGTTCTGCAAAGATCTGGTTAGCTGGAGCAGAAATATAGTAACCTCCTGAGGCCGCAACACCGCCCATAGAGGCTACGATTGGACGTCCAGATGATTTAAATTTTTCTAGCTCGTCAGCAATAACTTCAGAGGCGTACGCACTTCCACCGCCACTATCAACTCTTAAAACTAAAGCTTTAATTGATTCATCGTCGTAAGCATCTCTTATGAGTTTTATGAAATCATCACCAGCAATACTTCCAGGTCCTGCTGATCCATCAACAATGCTGCCTGTTGCAATGATTAGCCCAACATTTTCTTCTTCAGTCTGATAATCGGATTCTATTTGAGAGATCTTCAGATAATCATTCCTGCCGACAATATTAATTTCATTATCTTCTTCACCTGGAGCCAATGAGTGTAGGTAATCTCTAAATTCGCGTTTATTACTCAGCTTATCTATTAGACCCATATCTAAAGATGCAACCGCTAGATCATCGTTAGATTCATCTGCAACCTCGTCTAAGGATTGAATATATTTTTCTAAGATTCCAATTTCAATCCCTCTAGCAGAAGCAACTTCTCCGAGATAACTAGACCATAAAACAGATATCCATTCGATGATATTGTTTTTAGATTCATCAGACATGCTGTCTCTAAAATAGGGTTCAACGAAGGCCTTGAACTCTCCTACTTTAAAAACATTCGAATCAATATAAAATTTATCAAAGAAGGATTTATAATATGTTCGATAAGATCTGTACCCAGAGATGAAAATCGCTGCATAATCATGCATATGAATCTCATCTGCGAGTGAGGCTAGATAATACTGGGGTGTATTGTACCCATAGCCACTATAGGCAATAACTTTTTTTTCTGATTCTTTAAAATCTCTAATAGCATCAGCAATATTTTGAAGCTTAGTAGGGCTTCCACCAAGGAAATCATCCATTTCCAAGAGGAGAAATGATATTGATTCATCATCTTTTGCCATTTCAATGGCACTGATAACATCAGAAACAAGTGTTTCGTTAGTTAATTCTCCAGTAAATTCAGCAATAGCTGCTTCGAACTCAGATTGTGTTTTTTCTTCAACCAAATATCCTTGTAAATCAAGACTTAAAATTGAACCATCAAAAATTTCTTTTTGATCCTTAGGACCTGATGAAAATATAGCCCCTATCAAAACAAGAAGTATTATGAATACTACTAAGCGTTTTGCAAACAACCCTGTGGCATCTAAGAATTTCCCAAATTTGTTCATCACTGATTTTATTTTCATTCCTACTCCTAATTGTTTTGATTATAGGTGATTTTATATATAACACCGTTTTGATCATCGCTTAAGAGCATTGATCCGTCTGGTAAAACTAATAAGTCAGTAGGTCTTCCTAAAGATTGTTCATCCTTAAGCCAACCTGATGCAAAAGTCTCATAAGAGATTGCCTGATCCTGATCTAATTTCACTAAAGTGATCCGGTAACCGCTCTTTTCAGATCTATTCCATGAGCCGTGTTCAGGTATAAATACTTGGTTATGATAATCTTTTGGGAACATAGTTCCTGTATAAAATTTTAACCCAAGTGGTGCAACATGTGCATCGAGTTCTTGGACAGGAGCTGTTATGTCATTACAACTTCCTAAAGACCCGTATTGTGGGTCTACTATTTCTGAACCATGGCAGAAAGGGAAGCCAAAATGTTCTCCTTTAAAAGATACTTTATTGAGTTCTCCAGGAGGTATATCATCTCCTAACATGTCTCTGCCATTATCGGTAAACCAAAGTTCATTTGTTTGAGGATGAAAAGTCATGCCTACAGTGTTTCTAATGCCTGTGGCAATAGTCTCTTTTTCTGATCCATCAAGGTTAATTTTCGTAATAACGCCGTAATCAGGTTCATCACAAACATTACAAGGTGCACCGATTGGTACGTATAATTTTTTATCAGGGCCGACAACAATGTATCTCCAACCATGATGCCTATCTTTAGGGTAACTACTAATAACTGAGTAACTTAGTGCGTTTGTATTGAAATCATTAGTTTGAATTAAAGCATTTAATGACTCTTCGATATTCTCAAACTTCAACACACGGTGTATTTCAGCTACATATAAGTTATTTTCATGAAATGCTATCCCATTAGGCATATACAGTCCTGAGGCCAGTACAATGACTTTGGGGTTGTCTTGATAATTAGTTATTGCGTATATTTTTCCTTCAGATCGAGTTGAAACAAAAATCATTTCATCACCGAGTGTCATCGATCGTGCATTAGGAACTTCATCAGTAAACACATTAATTTGGAAACCATCAGGAAGATCAATCTCAGGCATCTCAAATGCTGAGATATTTGACACCAAGAATATAGATAATAAAGAAAAAAGAGTTGTTACTTGTTTGTATATCACTGTCTATATTTTCTAGACTTTTTCTTTGATTCGTGCAGATTTACCACTTCTTTCTCTAAGGTAATATAGTTTTGCACGTCTGACATCACCCTTTCGTTTAACTTTGATTTCAGTCATTAACTTACTGTGAGTTTGAAAGACTCTTTCAACCCCTTCACCATTAGAAATTTTTCGTACTGTAAAAGATGAATTTAATCCTCTATTCTTTTTAGCTATAACAACGCCTTCAAAAATTTGAAGTCGCTCTCTAGTCCCTTCTTTTATTCTGACCTGAACAGCAACAGTGTCGCCAGGACTGAATTCTGGTATATCATCTCTTAGTTGTTCTTTTTCAATTTGCTCAATAATGTTCATTTCCACTAATTCCTTTAAAACAAGGCCTGAATTGTATATTAATCCAAACTAGATGTTAATTGTTATTCATCTAATTCTTCTAAATATTCATCAAGTAGCTTTTGCTCATCCTTACTTAACTTTCGTTGCTTTAATAAATCTGGTCGCTTCTTAAAAGTTGTCACAATGGATTGTTTAAGTCGCCAGCGTTTTATGGCTTCATGATTTCCACTGAGAAGAACATTAGGTACTTCTTTATCCCTAACAATTTCAGGTCTTGTGTAATGTGGATGATCTAAGAGTCCTGAAGTAAATGAGTCTAGCACTGCAGATTGCTCATCACCTAAAACACCAGGTATTAATCTGGTTATCGAATCAATAATTACTGAAGCTGCTATTTCGCCACCAGATAAAACATAATCTCCTATGGATATCTCAACTGAATTTTTTGTAAGACCTATGACCCTTTCATCAAATCCTTCATAACGACCTGACACTATTATAATTTCACTTTGTTTCTTAAATAGTTCAGCATGCTTTTGTGTGTACTGTTCTCCTTGGGGAGAAAGAAAAACTGTTTGGATATTATTTTTACTCTCTTTTTTTACCTTCTCAATAGAGGATAATATTGGTTCCACTTGCATAACCATTCCAGGCCCTCCTCCATAGGCTTTATCATCTATGGACCCGTAGTCATTATCAGAGAATTCTCTTGGATCAATAAAATTTAACTCAATGATTTTATTTTCTATAGCTCTCCCAATAACTCCAAACTCAAGTGTTTGCAGTAATTGATCTGGAAAGATTGTTATTACATTGAATTTCATTTCTCACTCATAGTTCTGCCCAATCAATTGATATAAGCTCTTTATCTAAATCAACATACTTTATAACCTCTTCCATAATAAAAGGTACTAATAGTCTTTGTTTAGTTTTATTAATTATAACTAGAACGTCATTTGACCCTGTTCTAAAAAGAGAATCGACTTTACCTACGTGCATGCCTTTAATATCAATTACATTAAAATCTACTAGATCCTCCCAATAATAAGAATTTTCATCAAGTTTTGGTAAATCTGATCTATTAACTTCTATTTGTAAGTTTTTTAGCAAATCAGCATCATCTCTATTATTGACACCTTCTAATTTTATAACAATTTTATTTCCTTGAATTCTAGAGTCTTCCAGGCAATAAGTCTTTTCTGTTTCGTTATCAGAAATTGTCCATTTTTTATAAGAGAGAATATTCTCTATTGGGTCAGTGAAGGAAATAACCTTTGCCCATCCTTTGATACCATGAGGGTTTGAAATTTTACCAACAAGAATCTTTTTACCACTTGTCATGACAAAACTAAGAAATCATGTTTTAGTTTAGACTGGATCTGTGCTTGTTTAAGCGGGCTCATCCTTATTTTTCTTTGAATCCTCAGCAGGAGTTTCTTCTTCAACTGCTTCAGGTTCAGCTTCGGTTTCAGCCTCAGGCTCCTCAGCAGGAGTTTCTTCTTCAACTGCTTCAGGTTCA
>Ga0209445_1000173_pt1 | contig 36298 bp, 32 predicted proteins | sample MarorgKNORR_S2LV_4_FD_188223 | JGI IMG/M metagenome (GOLD analysis project Ga0209445, IMG submission 188223) | Marine microbial communities from the Southern Atlantic Ocean, analyzing organic carbon cycling - NADW_A/KNORR_S2/LV (SPAdes) (version 2) | ecosystem: Environmental > Aquatic > Marine >... | reverse complement strand
ATACGCCGCGGGCGCCATCGCGGGAAGCGTGAGTGGAATCTGGAAGATCTTCTCGAGGTACTGCGTGGGCATCTCCTGCAGGTACGGATCTGTTTCCGCATTCTCCGTCGTGCCCAGGTCGCGGTACTGGTGCCGGAGGCTACGGTCGAGCCAGTGGGGATCGACCCCGACGATGACGATGAATAGCTCTAGCGCCAGCAGGAGATGCACGGCCTCCAGCACCTCGAGCACTTTGTCGGGCGGGCAGCGGTCGAGATCGTCGATGTACAGCACCACGCGGTCGATTCTCGGGAGGTCGGAGTGTTCTTGGCCGGAGCCAGCGTTGGCATTGGCGCGCAGTTTGTGCGTCCAGGAGGCGGAAGTGACGATGAAGCATGCCCACGACCCCCTGGTGCTTCCGGTAGTCGGGCGCCTGGCTCGAGGCACCCTACCGCAGCGCGCTCAACTCCTCCTCGGTCCGCTCCCATTCGCTGGTGAGATCCGCCACCTCACCCTTCAGACGTGATCGCTCATCCTCCAGCTCCCTGACGTCATCGGGCGGGGTCTGCTCGTAGTAGCCGGGTTGGCAGAATAGCTCATCGATTTCCGCGACCCGGGCTTCGGCGTTGTCGATGCGCGCCATCAGTGTGTCGAGGCTCTCGCCCATTCGATTCTTCTGCGCCTTCGAAACACGTTTCCGGCCCCCTGCAGGCACGCCTTCGCTCCCGTTTTCGGCCGCGCGGGCCCGATCCGCCTTCGACTTCGCCTTCTTGTCGCGCTTGGCCTTGAGGATCACGCGGTCGGCGTCCAGATGGTCGTCGCCGCAGAAGTGCACGTACTCCTCGTAGGTGCCCAGGTAGTCGACGATTTCGTTGCGTTTGATCTCCACGACACGGGTGGCGAGTCGGCTCACGAACCAACGGTCGTGCGAGACCAGCAGCAGTGTTCCCTCGAACTTCTTGAGGCCCTGGACGAGCGCCTCGATCGACTCGAGATCCAGGTGATTAGTGGGCTCGTCGAGCACCAGCACGTTGGGCAGCTCTAGCGCCAGCTTGGTGAAGATCAGGCGCGCGGCCTCGCCGCCCGAGAGCGCGCTCAGCCGCTTCTTGCCTTCGTCTCCCGAGAAGAGCATCAGCCCCATGCGGCCACGCACGAAGCCGAGGTCCTTGTCGGGACAAAAATCCCAGACCCAGTCCTCGGCGGTGCGCGTGGGCGACTTGAACTGCTCGCTGCGGTCCTGCGCGAAGTAACCGGGATGCGTCTCGTAGCCCCACTCGACCTCTCCGGCGTCGTGCTGCAACTCACCCATGATGATCTTGAGCAGCGTGGACTTGCCGATGCCGTTGGGCCCCATGATGGCCAGCCGGTCGCCCCGGTTCACGGTGAGATCCACGCCGTGCAGCACCTCGTTGTCGCCGAAGGCTTTCTTGATGCCCTTGATGCGCAGCACTTCCTTGCCGCTGTCCCGCTTCTGCTCGAACCGGAACGTGGGGTAGCGCCGCGAGCTCATGGGCAGCTGCGTGAGCGCCGCAGCCTTCTTCTCGATCATGCGCACCTTGCTCTGCGCCTGCCGAGCCTTGCTCGCCTTCGCCCGGAAGCGGTCCACGAACTTCTGGTGATGCGCGATGTCGCGCTCCCGCGCCGCGATGTCTTTTTCTCTGCGCTCGCGCTCCAGCTGCTTCGCCACCAAGGAGTCGCTGTAGTTCCCGTGATAGAGCAGCACGGTCTCGTAATCCACATCCAGGACGTGCGTCATCACGTTGTCCAGGAATCGGTGGTCGTGAGAGATGACCACCACCGGCCCCTTGAATTCCTTCAGGAAGATCTCGAGCCAGCGAATAGAGATGATGTCGAGGTGGTTGGTGGGCTCGTCGAGCAGAAGAATGTCGGGAGCGCTCGCCAGGACCTGAGCAAGCAGGACGCGCAGCTTGAAGCCGCCCGACAGCGTGGATACCGGAGAGGTGTGCACCTCCGTAGGCAGGCCCAGACCCTCCAAGATCGTGGCGGCGCGGGCTTCGGCGGTGTATCCGTCGTGCCGCTGAAACGTTTCTTCCAACTCGGAAAACCGGTCGGCGTCGAAGTGCTCTTCGGCGCGTGCCAACAGCGCCTCCTTCTCCACCATCGCGTGCCATAGCTCCGGATGGCCCATGAGCGTGACCTTGAGAATCTCCTCTTTCTCGTAGACGAACTGGTCCTGGCGCAGGACGCCCACGCGCAGATGCTTGGGTACAGAGACCGTACCGTCACTGGACTCCAGGTCGCCGCACAGGATGTTGAGCAGCGTGGTCTTTCCGGAGCCGTTGGCGCCCACCAGCCCGTAGCGCTCTCCAGGGTTGAGCTGGAAGGACGCGCCGGTGAAGAGCGTGCGGTCGCCGAACGACTTTTCGAGGTTTGAAACAGAGATCATGGCGGAAGAACCTAAAACGAATCGACTATCGCGTCCTTCAACCGGGATCCGTCACCAAGGTGAATACCCCGGTCTTCCGGCGCTCCTGCAGGATGCGCTCCACTTCCCGGTGCCCCGCAAGCAGGTTCTCCATGTCGTCCGAGATGCCCTTGGCGGCCTCGAGCTCCATGGTGAGGCTCTCAACGGTTCCCGTGCCGGCCTGCATGTAGAGCAGACCGAGGCGAATGGTCTCGCGCGCCGCGACCGCTTCGCGCAGTTTCCCCTGTGCCTCTTCCCTCGTGGCTTCGACGCTCGCACGCACGCACGCGCGCCCGTTCGGCGGCCGAGGGGCGCGAGGGGTCGTCGTCCCCGATTTCCGCCAGGATGCCGTCCATCTCCGCCACCTGCTGACGCATCGCCTGTGCGTCCTGTTCCAGCGCTTGCACGGTCTCGGGCAGTGTCCCGAGGCTCTCGCGTGTCTCTTTCGGCAGAGCCTCGAAGAGCCGGTCCGCCTCGAGGCCGATCACCACTTCAGTAGCACGGTGCTCGCTGGCCCCTAGCGCCGGCGCGACGCGCTTCAGTTTGAAGCCCGCGAGCCTGAAGAGCTTCTCGCCCAGCTTGCTCTTCCAGAAGCGGAGGTAGCGCTCGCCCATGATGTCGCCTCGGTCTCAAGCGTGGACCTCCTGGATGAGCAGACCCATGACCCCGACGGCGTTCCCGAGCAGGGCGGAAGAGGCGACAACATCGAACCACAGGATCAGCCCGAAACCTTCGGCGATCAGGAGCGCGACGGACACGCCCAGCAGCGCCAACGTGACCAGCGCGATGCACACGAGCGCTCGCGCGAACAAACCAGCACCCGAAAGTGTCTTCAACGCACTCATGTCATTCCGATCCTTGCTTGCCACGTGGCGTGACGACGCAAAATGCGTCCACCGCGGGGAGATCAACAGAGTGGCTACTCTCTAGGTAGAGTCATCATGAAAAACGCTTCGCGGGCCTCCATCCCAACACTTCTCTGCGCTGGTCTCCTGGTTATGACAGGACCAGCCCTCCACGCGCAGGCCGTCACCACGCCCATGGCCCAGTTCGGGCACAATATCGGTGATGACTATTGGCTCGCGACGTATACGCAGCTGACCGAGTACTGGCAAACGCTTGCCACCGAGTCGCCGCGCATGGTACTGGACACCATCGGCTACACCGCCGAAGGCCGGCCCCACCTCATGGCGATCATCACGTCTCCGGAGAATCACGCCGACCTCGAACGCCACAAGAGCAACTCACGGCGACTGGCGCTCGCGAACGACCTCAGCGAGCAGGAGGCAGCCGATCTGTCCCGGAACGCGAAGGCCGTCGTATGGATCGACGGGGGGCTGCACGCGACCGAAGTGCTAGGTGCGGCCCAGCTCATGGAGATGGCCTACCAGATGGTGAGCCTCCACGACACCGAGACGCACCGCTTCCTGGACGACGTGATCACGCTGCTGGTGCACGCAAATCCGGACGGGATGGAGCTGGTGTCGAGCTGGTACATGCGCGAGCCCGACCCGATGCAGAGAAGCACGGGCGGCATTCCCCGCCTCTATCAGAAGTACGTGGGGCACGACAACAACCGCGACTCCTACATGGTGACCCAGCCCGAGACCGAGAATATCTCGCGCATCATGTTCCGGGAGTGGTACCCCCAGATCATGTACAACCATCACCAGACGGGCCCCTCGGGCACCGTGCTCTTCGCACCGCCGTTCCGGGACCCGCCCAACCACAACGTGCATCCGCTCGTGACCCTGGGCATCCAGGCGGTGGGCACCGCGATGCATCAGCGGCTCGTGTCCGAGGGCAAGCCGGGCGCGACCATGCGCCAGGGCGCCAACTATTCCGCGTGGTTCAACGGCAACCTGCGCACGACCAGTTACTTCCACAACATGATCGGCATCCTGACCGAGACGCAGGGCAACCCGACCCCGATGCGCATCCAGTTCGTGCCCGACAGGCTACTCGCGGTCAACGATCTGCCCGCGCCGATCGAGCCTCAGGAGTGGCATTTCCGGCAGTCGGTCGACTACTCGATCACCAACAACCGAGCGATTCTGGACTACGCGTCACGCTATCGGGAGACGTTGCTGCACAACCGCTATCGCATGGGGCGAGAGGCCATCGAGCGCGGCAGCGAGGACTCGTGGACCATCAGGCCCAAGCTGGTCGCGAGAGTGTCCGCCGAGCTGGCGGCTGAGAGGCAGGCCGAAGCCGACGGCGGTCGAGGCGGTTTCGGTCGCGGTGGTCGTGGTGGCTTCGGCCGCGGCGGTCTGGCCCCGGAGGGCTTCCAACGCTTCCGCGAGCCCGACCTGCGCGACCCGCGCGGCTACATCATCCCCTCGGACCAGCCCGACTTCCCCACCGCCGTGAAGTTCGTGAACACCCTGGAGAAGAACGGGGTCACCATCCACCGGGCAACCAGGCGCTTCAGCGTCGCCGGCAAGGCCTATCCCGCCAATTCGCTCATCGTGCGCAGCGATCAGGCGTATGCTCCGCACGTCTACGACATGTTCGAGCCGCAGGATCATCCCAACGACTTCGAGTACGACGGCGGGCCGCCAGTGCCTCCGTACGACAACGCGGGATACACGCTCGCGCTACAAATGGGCGTGCAATTCGATCGCATCCTGGACGGTTTCGACGGTCCCTTTGAGGTCGTGCAGGGCTTCTCGTCACCACCTCCAGGTCGCGTTAGCGACGCCGACGGAGCCGCGGGCTTCCTGGTGAGCCATGCCGTAACCGACGCGGCCATCGCCACCAACCGCCTGCTCGCCGCGGACCAGAAGGTCTACTGGATATCGGACCCCGTGACCGCCGCGGGTCAGAGCTGGCCCGCGGGTACGCTGTGGGTGCCCGCGACGGCGACGAGTCGCGAAATGATTGCGGAAATCGCGCCTGAGCTCGGGCTGGACTTCGTCGGCGTGGCCTCGACACCCAATGTTGACGCACTGGAGCTCAGCCCCGTCACCGTCGGCCTCTGGGACCGATACGGCGGTTCCATGTCATCCGGTTGGACGCGCTGGATGTTCGAGCAGTACGAGTTCCCGTACGAGGTGGTCTACCCCCAAGCGCTCGATGCGCCCGGGCTCGTGGACGACTTCGACGTCCTGGTATTCGAAGACGGCGGCATCCCCGGAGGCGGCGGTGGTGGCTTTGGCGGCTTCGGGGGGGGAGGGGGCGGCAACATCCCGCAGGAGTACCAGCCGATGCTCGGCAGCGTCACCGCCGGGCAGACCATCCCCAACCTCATCGACTTCGTGCGGGACGGCGGTACGCTGCTGGCTATCGGCTCATCGACCTCGATCGCCGCGCACGCCGGCCTGCCCATGACGAACCATCTCACGGATGGTCAGGGCCGGCCGTTGGGGCGCGCCGCGTATTATGTGCCCAGCTCGGTGCTCGACATGGCGGTCGACAACGCTCATCCGCTGGCCTACGGCTTCGGGCAGCGCACCAACATCATGTTCAACAACAGCCCCGTCTTCCGCCTCTTGCCGCAAGCCACCAGCCAGGGCGTCACCCCCGTGGCGTGGTTCGATTCCGAGACGCCGCTGCTGAGCGGGTGGGCGTGGGGAGAGCACAGGCTCTTCGGCGGCACAACTGTTTCAGAGGCCAAGCTCGGCGACGGCCGCATGTTCCTGTTCGGTCCGCTCATCAAGAAGCGGTCACAGCCTCACGCGACCTTCAAGTTCCTGTTCAACGGCATCCATCTCGGAGGAGCGACGGCGGTACGGTTGGGAGGCATAGCGCAGTAGCGGCGCACGACTCGGCGCGGATCGATCGGCGGAGCGGTGACCACTCGCATCAATAGGACTTCGGCAGCCCCAACGCTTTCTCCGCGATATGGCAGAGGATGAGCTCGGGGCTGACCGGAGCCAGCCTCGCGATCATTACCTCGCGAAGCAGCCGCTCCACGTGGAATTCCTTGGCGTAGCCCATGCCGCCGTGGGTCATCACGGCGCGCGTGCAGGCCTGAAAGCCCGCTTCCCCGGCCAGGTACTTGGCGGCGTTGGCCTCGAGCCCGCACGGCTCGCCCGAATCGTAGAGGCTGGCCGCGCGCATGGTCATCATCCAGGCCGCTTCCAGCTCCATCCAGCTCTGAGCCAGCGGATGCTGGATGGCCTGATTCTGGCCAATTGGACGATCGAATACGACGCGTGTCTTGGCGTACTCGGTCGCGCGGGCTAAAGCGTTCCGTCCGATGCCGATCGCCTCGGCTGCGATGAGGATGCGTTCCGGGTTGAGGCTGTGCAGGAGGCAGGCAAAGCCCTGCCCTTCCTCCCCAACCCGGTCTTCCGCGGGCACCGGCAAACCATCGACGAACACTTCACACGAGTCGACGGAGGCGCGACCCATCTTGGGAATCGTCGTTACGTCGCAGTAATCGCGGTCCAGGTCGGTGTAGAACAGGGTCATGCCATCGGTGTGCCGCTCGCACTCCTCCTTGGGCGTCGTGCGGGCCAGCAGCATGATCTTGTCGGCTTCCTGCGCGGTGGACGTCCAGACCTTCTTGCCGTGGATCTCGTAGCCCTCGTCGGTACGCCGAGCGGTGGTCGCGATCGAAGTGGTGTCCAGGCCGGCATCGGCCTCGGTGACGCCAAAACAGGACTTTGTCTCACCTCTGATGAGTGGCGGGAGCCAGCGTTGCTTCTGTTCGTCCGTACCGAAGACGACGATCGCGTGGGGTCCGAAGATGTTTATGTGGATCGCGGAGGCGGCGCTCATTGCACCGGCTGAGTTCGCCACGGTATGCATCATCAAGGCGGCCTCGGTGACGCCCAGGCCCCCACCACCGTATTGCTCCGGCATCGCAATGCCGAGCCAGCCTCCGTTCGCGATCGCGCGATGAAAGTCGAAGGGGAATTCTTCGCTGCGATCGCGCTCGAGCCAGTAGTCGTCGTCGAACGGGACGCAGAGCTTTTGCACCGCGTCGCGGATCGATTGTTGCTCGGGGGTCAGGTCCATTCGCTTCTCACGGATACGCGCTCCCGCTCGAACGCGCCTGAGCCGGGAACATCGACGGCGCGAACACACCTGGCAACGCACGCCTCCGCTGATGAGTTCCCGCGGCGCGTTGACCGTCTCCGGAGCGGAGTCTACGATCGGGCCATCAACTGCGTGGCCGTACTTACACGGGGAGAGGCGTCGCCATGGACAGGAGAGAATTCAGCAAACTGGTGGGAGCGGCAGCGGTCGCGCCGGTCCTTGGCCCGAGCCGCGTCCCTTTTGCGACCCTGCGTCGCTGGTCATTCACGGCCAACATCTCGGAATGCTGCAGTTGTGACATTCCTTGCTCGTGCAACTTTGGGCGACCTGAGCGGACCTGCCACGGCTCGCGGCTGATCCAGATCCGAGAGGGTCAATTCGAGGGCGATTCGTTAGCCGGTATCAACTTCGTGGTGACCTTCTACATGGGACGCTGGACGCGGATCTACATCGACGATGCGCTCGGCGGCACCGAGATCGTGACGCTCGATCGACTCATGCCCGTTGCGTTCGGGGGGTTCGCTCGGCTCGCTCAGGTCCAGGTGCGTGTGCCTTTGACCGTGTCGGAGACCTCAGACACGTTCCGATTTTCGGTTCCCGAGTCGACTGTGGAGATGAAGTTGTTTCCAGGCCTCGATGGCAGCCCAATCACCATCACCGGACTCCCTTCCAAATCCTACCACGACTACGTGCAATACGAGTCCGTGGTGCACACACATAGAAGTGGGGAGGCCGACTGGTCGTACTCGGGCACGAACGGATTCAAGTCCGAAATGCGCGTTTCCGGCTAGCTGGTCGGGGAGCTACCGGGCCCGAAACTCCCAGATCACTTCCGGCCGGTCCGCCATGGGGGCCCAGCCGGTCCGCTCATCTTCAGGCCCCGACATGAGGACCCGGTCCCGGAAGTCCAACCGGTACACCGCCGACTCCTCGAACGGAGCGGGATGGAGCACGCGCGAGTCGAGCAGCGCAGGCGGCGTATAGAAGAGCGCCATGGTGATCGCCGCGTTGGAGGCAAAGCCCACCGCGATCGCGAGCATCGCCAGGACGTCGTCCGCCGGCGTGGGTTTCATGCTCATGTCTGTCTTACCGCTGGAGCGCCGCTGAGGGTCCGACGCGATGCCGTGCCGTCACACCGTTGCGTGTGCGTCCCCAGCTCCTATCCTAAAGCCATGACTGAAGAGCAGAGCAAGTCATCCAAGCTCAAGCGCCGTCTGGCGGTGCTGGGCATCGTGGTCGTGGGTTTGATGTCGACCGCATTCGTGGTGTGGTCGGCCACGTGTCCCTGCGAGCGCTCGCCCGGAGGCTACCTGTTCGGTGCCGGCCCAGACGAAGCGATCTCGGACTGGTCTTTCGCCAACGACGTCCCGCTGTGTCAGATCCAGGTCGGTGCCGCTCTCATGCCGTACTCCATCAACCTCAACTGCATGTCCACGAGCAGCGGAGAGCTCTACCTGAGCTGCAGCCGATGCGACGCCAAGCGCTGGGCCGGCATAGTCGTCGACGACAGCACGATCAGGCTGCGACTCGAGGAGACCGTATACCCGGTGACCGCGACACGGATCATGGATGCGCAGGAACTCGATCGCGCGTGGGGCGCGAGACTGGATAAGCTGCAAGTACACGGCACGGACCTGAACCCGGCCGCGCCACTCGGCACACCGCGCCCGGACCACTGGTGGTCCTTCCGTTTGGAGTCTCGCTAGGGTTGGCCACCCCGTGGGGCACGATCGGCGGGACCAGCTAGCCGCTATCGCACCACCGCGTTGAGCGTGACACCACCAAAGTCAGCGAACCCCAGCACCAGGACGTGCCACTCGCCGGTGGCCCCTCCGCTTCAACACCGACGGGGTGGGTCGGCAGCCCCTCGCCCGCACCGGAGAACTGCTGCCAAGCGACCACCGCGACGATCGGCAGCGCCAGAGCGATCGCTGTCAGGTAGGATTGCCGTCGAGCCGGGTCCAGCACATGGCGGGATCGGCCCTCACTTCTCAGTTTGACGCGATCGCTGGCGAGATGCCCGCGACAGCCCAACGGATAGCCGAACGGACAGCCCAACGAGGTGACGACATGAAGATCTCCCGTCGACCGATTCTCACGATCAGCGCAGGTACCGCGGCCACGTTGTTGCTCGCGCTCGTGGGCACCGTCCCCGCGGCCAGCGCTCAAGAGGTCCTCCCGCTGATCACAGAGGCGCAGTACGAAGGTTGGCTGGAGAATCTCTCGAACTGGGGCCGCTGGGGGCCCGACGACGAGATCGGCGCGCTCAACCTCATCACACCGGCTAAACGCAGGGCGGCCGCTGCGCTGGTTCAGGAGGGGATCACCGTTTCGCTCGCTCGCACCGCGCAGACCCAAGAGGGCGTAGACAACCCCTGCCCCGTGCAGTGGGAGATGGTGAACGCGAGCGCGAGAGGGGCGAGTGACAGGGTGGCGTATCGCTGCATCCACGGTCTCGGCTCGACGCACATCGACGGCTTCGCGCATCGCTTCTTCGGCGGCAAGATGTGGAACGGCTACCCGATCGAGGACCTGGTCACGATGGAGGGCGGCGCGCTCAAGAACTCGGTGCTCACCATGAAGGGCGGAATCGTGACCCGCGGCGTGCTCTACGACATCGCCAGATTGAAGGGAGTGCCCTACCTGGAGCCGGGAACGCGCATCACCGTCGCGGATCTGGAGGCGTGGGAGGCGCAGACCGGTGTACGAGTAGGCTCGGGCGATGCCATGCTGCTGCGCTGGGGCCGCTGGGCACGGCGCGAGGCCGTCGGGCCGTTCGATACGTGGGCCGAAGCAGCCGGCTTCGACAATTCAGTCATCCCGTGGCTGAAGGCGCGAGACATCGCGGTGCTGGGATGGGAGACGCCCGGTTACACGCCGCGCCCTGAGGGCGACCTGCCTACGTTGGCGCTGCACGACTTCGCGCTGACCATGCTGGGCATCCACCTGCTCGATCGCGCGGATCTCGACGCGTTGGCCGATATGGCGGCAGCCCAAGGGCGGTGGGAATTCATGCTTACGATCGCTCCGTTGCCGATTCCGAACGGGACGGGCTCACCGGTGAATCCGATCGCGGTGTTCTGAGTGGCCTTTTCCAGCTATTCTCGGTCCATAACCGGGTCTGGCTGGTGACATTATGCCCATCTTCGAATACCGCTGTCGTGCGTGCGGAAACGAGCTCGAACACCTGGTGCTGGAGTCCTCTCCGGCGCCGCAATGCTTCTCATGCGGAAGTCACGAGCTCGAGAAGATCATGTCGAGATCCGCGGTGAGCTCCGAGGGCACCCAGGCCCGAGCCAAACAGGGCCTGCGCTTGAAGAACCGGGCGCTGCGGCAGGATCATTCGCACGAGGAAGTGAAGCGGGTCGCGGCGCATGCGGCGGATCACGACGAATGAAGGACCCCCACTCCACCGCTGGACACGCGTCAATCCTCGCGCTCGTGCTAGGGATGGCGATGGTGGTCATCGGCTCGCTTACGACACGTGCGGGCCCTGCCCTCGGCGGTCCAGCCACACTCGACATCGCCACGCCCACGGCAACCGCCACCCACCCAACTGCAACCCACCCAACCGCCCCAGACCCGACCGCCATCGACCCGGACGACGTACGCGCGGTAATCGACGAATACTGTGTTCGCTGCCACAATGAGCGGCGCATGACCGGCGGGCTGGCGCTCGACGTGCTGGACGTCGAAGAGCCTGGTGCGGCCTCAGACCGATGGGAGACCGTAATCCGGAAGCTGCGCACGGGCACGATGCCGCCTGGTGACGAGTTGCGGCCCAATCCGGCCGAATACGAGCTGGTGGCGAGCTGGTTGGAGACGGAGCTCGATCGGGCGGCCGCTAGTGGCGACCCCAACCCGGGCACGACGAATCCGGTGCATCGCTTGAACCGCCTGGAATACAACAACGCGATCAACGACTTGTTCGCGCTCGAGGTGGACGTGCAGTCGCTCCTGCCGGGTGACGAGACCGCGGATGGCAGCTTCGACAATTTCGCCAACTCGCTCTCGATCACGACCACGCACATGGAGCGATACATGTCGGTGGCGCGCCAGGTGACGCGCCTGGCTACGGGCCTGCCACCCGTGGCTCCCGGGGTGGAGACCTTCGAGATCCCGCTGCATGTGGTTCAGGATCAGCGGCAGGCCGAGGACCTCCCGTTCGGATCTCGCGGCGGCATCGCAGTGCGGTACGATTTTCCGGTGGATGGGGAGTACCTGCTCAAGATCCAGCTGCGTAGGCAGTATCAGGACTACCTGATGGGCATGGGATGGCCGCAACAGCTCGACCTTCGGCTCGATGGCGCGCTCGTCGAGCGATTCACGGTCGGTGGAGGCGCGCTCGACTCCCGTCCCGCGGCCGCCAGCTACGCGGGCTCGGGCGAGCCGGGTTCGTTCGGCGCTCCCGAATGGGAGGTGTACATGCAGACCGGTGGGGACGCGCATCTGGAGGCTCGGGTGACCGTCGAGGCAGGTCCCGCCGTGGTCGGCGTGTCGTTCATCCGGGAGCAGTGGGAGCCGGAACTGCTGCCGCAGCCGCTTCAGCGAGGGCGCGTCCTCACCAACGATCAGATCTACATGGGCTACGCGAGCGTGCACGCGCTCCAAATCGGGGGGCCCTATGAGGCGACCGGCACGGTGGCGGAAACTCCGAGCCGGAACGAGATCTTCGTGTGCCGTCCCGCGGCGGGCGCTCCAGAAGAAGCGTGCGCCGAGAGGATCCTGTCGCGAATGGCTCGACGCGGCTATCGCCGGCCGGCCACCCGGGAGGACGTCGACGTGCTGCTCGACTTCTTCCGCCAAGGTCGTGCGCAAGGTGGCAGCTTCGACTCAGGGATACAGCTCGCGTTGGAGCGACTGGTGGTCGACCCCGAGTTCCTGGTGCGCGTCAGTCGTGTGCCCCCGGGGGTCGAAGCCCACGAGGTCTATGAGATCAATGGCGTGGAGCTCGCCTCTCGCCTGTCCTTCTTCTTATGGAGCAGTATCCCCGACGAGCTTTTGCTGGAGTTGGCCGAAGACGGACGCCTGACGAATCCCGCGGTCTTCGAGCAACAGGTTCGGAGGATGTTGGCGGATGAGCGCGCGATCAACGCACTCGTACAAGGCTTTGCGGCTCAGTGGCTGAACCTGCGCCTCATCCCCGAAAAGCTCGCCGATCCGCTCAAATATCCTGATTTCGACGAGAGTCTCCTGGACGCGTTCCGTCAGGAGACGGAGATGTTCATCGCCAGCACGATTCGCGACGATCGTCCGATCACGGAGCTGTTGAGCGCGGACTACACCTACGCGAACGAACGCTTGGCGCGGTTCTACGGGATCCCGGGTGTGTACGGGAGTCGCGCGCGCCGGGTCACGCTTCCCAACCCCGAGCAACGCGGCGGTCTGCTCGGGCACGGGGGTCTGATGGCGATCACCGCTTATCCGGACCGCACGTCACCCGTGTTGCGGGGCAAGTGGCTGCTGGACAATATCTTGGGTGCGGACCCACCTCCGCCGCCGGCCAACGTCGATACCAGTTTGGACCAGGGCGCGGGAACGGCTGCGTTGGGCATCCGTGAGCGGCTGGAACAGCACCGGTCCGATCGCCTGTGCGCGAGTTGCCACTCGCTCCTGGATCCTCTGGGTTACGCGCTGGAGAATTTCGATGCCGTGGGAGGATGGCGGGACTTGGACGATTTCGGTGAGCCGGTGGACAGCCGCGGTATGTGGCCCAGCGGGGTCGAGCTCGGTGGAGTCGCCGCGTTGCGCTCGTTCCTGCTCGAGAACGATGAGCAGTTCGTGCGCACAGTAACCGAGAAGCTCATGTCGTATGCGTTGGGACGTCCACTGGAGCACTTCGATCAGCCGACGGTTAGGCAGATCGTGCGCGACGCCGAAGAGGGCGGTTACCGCTGGTCATCGATCGTAACAGGAATCACCCAGAGTCAGGCCTTCTTGATGCGCAGGTCCGTAGAAGCGAACTGAGGCCGGAAACCGAACACTTGGGAGCTCACAGATGACGACTATCCTGACCGGGAAATCGCTCCCCCGACGAACCCTGATCAAGGGTCTGGGCGCGAGCCTCGCCCTCCCGCTTCTCGACGCGATGGTGCCCGTCGGGCTGCGTGGACTATCCGCCGAGCCCGTGCATCGCTTCCAAACGTTTTACGTGCCCAACGGCATGGCGATGGAGTACTGGTCGCCCATGACGTCAGGCGCTGATTTCGCACTCACGCCGATCCTCGAGCCGCTCGCGGCATTCAGGGATCAGATGCTGGTCCTATCGGGGATCCGAGCGAACTGGAATCAGATCCACGCGGGTGCCTCCGGGTCATTCCTGACCGGGATCCCCCAGGGCGGGCGCACCGAGACCGAGATCTTCGCGGACGTATCCATGGACCAGGTGCTGGCGCGGAAGTTCGGCCGGATTACCCAACTAGCCTCGCTGGAACTCTCCATGGACGCGTCGGCAAACGCGGGCGCGTGCAGCAGCAACCTGAGCTGCGTCTATACGCATACGCTCTCGTGGCGCGGCCCCACACAGCCGCTACCGATGGAGTACAATCCTCGCGCCGTGTTCGAGCGCCTCTTCGGCGACGCAGGCTCCACCGAGCGCGGGGTTCGTGAGATGCGGCTGAGCCAGCAGAGGAGCATCCTCGACTCGGTGCTCGACAAACTCGGCCAGCTCGGCCGGGAGATCGGTGCGCAGGATCAAATCAAAGTGGAGCAGTACACCGAGGCCATCCGCGATGTCGAGCGCCGCATCGAGCGCGCCGAGGCTCAAATCGATATCGAGTTGCCCAATTTCGAGCAGCCGGAAGGCGCACCGGCTGATTTCGAGGACCACCTGGACTTGATGCTCGACTTGCAGCTGCTGGCGCTGCAGACCGACCTGACCCGTGTGATCTCCTTCATGATCGGCAAGGAGCAGAGCCCGCGGCCCTACCCGCAGATCGGCGTCCCGGACGCGCACCACCCGCTCTCGCATCACAATGATCAGCCGGAGCTGGTCGAGCGTATGTCGAGGATCAACCGCTATCACACCGAACTGTTCGCCCGCTATCTGGGTAAGCTGCGCGCGACCCCGGATGGCGACGGCAACCTGCTGGACAACATGACGATCCTCTACGGCTCGGGCATCTCCAACAGCACGCGGCATTCCGGCCGTAACCTGCCGCTGTTGGTGATGGGCGGGGGCGCGGGAAGCCTGCGCGGCGGCCGGCACCTCGAGTATGGCGACGATCCGGGCATGGCGAACCTGCTCGTGACGCTCATGGACAAGTTGGGCGTGCCCGTGGACTCACACGGGGCGAGCACCGGCGCGCTCCAGCTCGATACGCTGCCGGGGCTCTGATCCAGTGCGATCGCTCATGAGGGGCCTGGGTGCGGGGGCATTGGCGCTGTTGCTCATGGGGGCGACGGTAACCGGCGCGGCTGACGGGCCGCTCTCGGTGGCGGCTCCGCGTGCGGCCGACCCGGCGCCCCTGATCGAGGCGGCGAAGAGCGCGGACTGGGAGGCCGTCCGGACCCTGCTCGAAGCCGGAGCGGACGCCACCGCCACGGCGCCCGACGGCGCGACCGCCTTGCACTGGGCGAGCTACTGGGACGATCTCCGGGCCGCGGAGCTGCTGGCCAACGCCGGCGCCGACGTAAATGCCGCCAACGATCTCGGAGCAACGCCCCTCTGGAACGCCAGCCTGAACGGAAGCGTGCAGATGGTGCGCAGCCTGCTCGATGCGGGAGGGGATGCAAACGCCGCGCTGCTGTCCGGGGAGAGCCCCGTCATGACTGCGGCACGCACGGGCAATGCCCAGGTGGTCCGGCTGCTGCTCGCGGCAGGCGCGAATCCGAACGCGACCGCCGCACGCGGTCAGACCGCGCTCATGTGGGCGGCTTCGCAGCGGCACCCGGAAGCGGTTCGTGCGCTGATCGAATCGGGTGCCGATGTGCGCGCGCGGTCGGAGACCTGGAGCATGGTCATGGCCATCCCGCCGCACGCCATTGAGGGGAACCAGCAAGACGTTCCTCATGGCGGGAACACGCCGTTGCTGTTTGCCGCCCGGGTGGGCGGCCTCTCCTCAGCGCGGCTGCTCGTGGAAGCAGGCGCCGACATCGATGCCAGCGATGCCTGGGGCGTCAGCGCGACCACGCTCGCGGCCCACTCGGGACTTTCCGAGCTGGTGGAGTTGCTGCTCGACGCGGGCGCCAACCCCGACGCGGCAGCCGCAGGATTCTCGGCGCTACACGTGGCGGTCATGCGTCGGGACGCAAGAATAGTCGGCATGCTGCTGGAGCACGGAGCGGACCCCAACGCCCAACTGGCGACCTGGACCCCCACGCGCCGCGCCTCGCGGGACTGGTCCATTCACCCGGCCCTGGTCGGAGCCTCACCGTTCTGGCTCGCGGCTCGCTTCAGCCAGCCCGACGTCATGCGTATGCTCGCCGAGCACGGCGCCGATCCGCTCTTCGTACATCACGCCGACTATATGCGTACCATCGGCACTTATGGCGCCGAGCGCGCCAACGAGGCCACCACGGCACTGATGGCCGCGGTCGGCATGGGCGGCTCCCGCAGGATGCGTGCTTTCGTGTCCGCCGATCCCGCCGAGCTCGAGGCCCTGATCTTGGAAGCGGTCCGGGTCGCGGTGGCGCTAGGAGTGGACGTCGACGCCGTGGACGAACAAGGTCGCACCGCCGCCGATGTCACCAGGTACGACTCAGTCGTAGACCTCCTCTCGGGAGTGGGTCGCCAGTAGGAATCCGAACAGATCAACAGCAGCTGGAGGCGGCCATGCGCCGGATCATCCTTTCTCTCGGTGTCGTTCTTCTCGCGTCCGTCCCTGCGTCGGCTCAGTCGGGGCGCCAGCTGACCTTGGAGGACTACTACGAAGTGAAGAGCGTCGGCTCCCCGCGGATCTCGCCCGCTGGGGATTGGGTCGCCTACACCGTTTCGCGGCGCATCGAGGAGACCAACGGAACCGCGACTGAGTCGTGGATCGTGCGAGCCGACGGATCTGCCGAACCAGTCAGGGTTCAGCACAACGGTCAGGACGTGGGCAATCCTCGCTGGGCCGAGGACGGACGCCTACGAGTCGGCTCTCAGGGCGCTACCTGGCTGATCGATCCGGCACGTCCGGGAGACGCTGCGGTCCGCGACGAAAGCGTCGCGCCGGCTGGCCTCACGAGCCCGGACGGACGTTGGCTCGCCCTCGCGCGCAACATGCCCACGAGCGAGCGCCCCGAGCCCGTCATGACTGCGTTCGAGCGCCGACACGAGGAGCGGTTCAAGGGTGAGGCGTTCGACTGGTACCCCTTCCGACGCGACCGTCAAAGCTTCCCTCTCCCGGATCCGGCAGAGCGGGCGCTGACCGAGGTCTTTCTGACGCCTACTATGGGGGTCGGTGAAGCCTTTCAGCTTACGCGGCTCGGACTCCGACCGACCTGGATTCGGTGGAATCCGGACGGAGGTTCCTTGCTCTTCACCGCCGACGAATCCGTGCTCGACGAGCTGGCCTACAGCCGGTCGGACCTCTTCCTGGTCACGGTGGAGGGGGAACTGACCCGCCTCACGGACGACGGCTACACGTACTCCGGAGCGGGCTTCTCTCCTGACGGTCGGTGGATCTCGTACACACGCGCCTTCGGCAGCAACATGATCATCGACCGGAAGCTGAGGCACGGAGGACCACGAGACCTCTACGTTCGGCCGGCCGATGGCGGCGAGCCGGTGAACCTGACCGGGGATTGGGACCTCGATGCCGGCACGCCGATGTGGTCGCCCGACAGCCGGTACATCTACTTCGTCACCGGAATCGGCGGAGCAAGGCACCTCTTCCGCGTGGCCGCGGACGGAGGCGACGTGCAGCAAGTCACATCAGGTGAGCGCCGAATCCAAGGACTCGACATCGACCGGTCGTTCCGGCGAATGACGTATACGGCGGGTGAGTTCGAGCGCCCCCCGGACATCTATGTGGCCGACATCGACGGGCAGAATGAGCGCCGCCTCACTGATGTGCACCGGGACTTCCTCGCCGAAGTCGAGGTGGCGAGCCGCCCGTCGGAGAGAATCCTATACACGAGCTTCGACGGCACGCCGGTGGAGGGCTTCCTGCTGTACCCCTACGGCTACGACGCCCTGGCCGGGACGTACCCATTGATCGTCGTCAATCACGGCGGTCCCCATAGCGCCTCCGGATACGGCTTCAGCTTCAAGAACATGCTGTTCGCCGCCAACGGATACTTCGTGTTCCTACCCAACTTCCGCAGCTCGACCGGCTACGGCGACGACTTCAAGTGGGGCACCTGGGGAGCTTGGGGCACCAACGATGGCGAGGACGTGCTGGCGGGCATCGACCATCTCATCGAGCGATATCCTATCGACAGAGACCGCGTTGGATCGACCGGCCACTCGTACGGCGGCATTCTGACCAACTGGCTGATCACGCGTTATCCCGACCGGTTCAAAGCTGCCGTCCCCGGCGCCGGCGCCTCCAACTGGACCAGCAACTACGCGCTTTCGGACGTCGCGCGTTCGAAGGAGTTGGAGTTCCTGGGGCCACCCTGGGACCCTCAGGCTCGAGAGATCATGATCCGCCAGTCCGCGTACCTCAACTCGGGTGGCGTGCAAGCTGCTACGCTGTTCGTGCACGGCGAGGAAGACTACCGCGTTCCGTTAGAGGGCTCGATCCAACTCTACACGTCGCTCAAGAAGCAGCGCGTGCCCACGAAGCTCATCATCTACGAAGGCATGCCGCACGGCATCCGAGGTCACTGGAACAACGTGCATCGAATGATGAACGAGCTCGGCTGGTGGGAGACCTACCTGAAGCCCACGGGCACCGTGCCCGTGAGCGGCCCCAACTGATCATGCTCATGCCATCGCTCCGCTTCACTCTTCTTGTGGCTGTCTGCATCCTTGTCGCTCCTTCCCTGAGCGCCCCCGCGCCGCTCCAGGCGCAGGACACCCGCCTCAACCGTGTCATCGACTTGCTCGACGACCACACCGCCGTGTTCGGCATCATCAGCGGAGACTGGTCGCTTACCAGCGCCCGCGCGCTTTCGAGGTCCGGCCTGGACTTCATCATCATCGACATGGAGCACGGCCCGTGGAATCCCGAGACGCTGCGCATCTTCCTGTTGGGCATGACCGACAAGCAGAGAATGGCCGCCAACGGGAACCTGCAAATGGCGGTCACGCCGCTCGTTCGAGTGCCACAGAACGGCTCGGAGATGATGAGCTTCATCGTGAAGCAGGCGCTCGATGTGGGCGCGTTCGGCATCATGTTCCCCATGGTCGAAAACCGGGAGCAGGCACTCAACGCTGTGACGTCCATGCGCTACCCTCGGCCGCTCAGCTCCAACATCCGAGAGCCGCTCGGACGTCGCGGTCGTTCGCCGGGCATCGCCTCGTGGTACTGGGGGATCGGTGGCGGTGAGTACTTCCGCGTGGCCGACGTCTGGCCGCTGGAGCCCGCCGGCAACCTGCTCACGATCATCCAGGTGGAGAGTCCGGGAGCTGTGGAGAGGATCGAAGAAATCATCACCACCCCCGGCGTCGGCGTGATCTTCATCGGCCCGTCCGATCTGGGGACGCAAATGGGTTACGGCGACAACCCCGGGGCGCCAGAGGTGGAGACGGCCATCCAGACCGTACTGGCTGCTTGCCTGCGGCATGATGTGCCCTGTGCGATCACCACGGGCGCGGGGTCGGTCGAGGCGCGCCTTCAGCAGGGCTTCCGCATGGTGACAGTGGGCGGAGACGGGGGTATTACGGCGGGGACGGCTAGGGCGTTGCAGTTGGGGCGGGGCGCCGCCGGGAGGTAGACGGAGACACAATGCATGGTCCCCGTCCGGTGCTCAGCCATCCCTTCGGTCTCAGTCTCTCGGACGCGGATCGCGCGGCGCTTATTGCGTTTTTGAGGACGCTTTAGAACGCCAAGTAAGTGATGCCCCCCGGGACGTGTGCGCATTCGACCATGTGACCGCCCCGAAGGCTCTTCTAGCATCCTGGGCATGAGTCCAACCATCTTTAGGGCGAAAGGACTTCGGTTCTTTTTCTTCTCCCGCGAGGAACTGCGGATGCATGTGTACGTGCTCGGGAAAGACGGCGAAGCGAAGATATGGATGGAACCAACTATCGAGTTGGTGCGGAACGACGGACTGAGTTGGGCTCAGCTCACCGTTGCGTTGCGTCTGCTTGAGGAGCGACAGGATGAAATCTGCGAAGCCTGGCGACAGCACTTCAGGCGTTGAACTGCAAAACGTATCAAGCCATGGGATCTGGATCTTGGTTGATGATCAAGAGCACCACCTCCCGTTTGAGCAGTTTCCGTGGTTCCGGGAGGCCACCGTGGCTCAACTCTCGGATATCCGGTGCCCGCGCGCGGGCCACCTCCGGTGGCCGGCCTTGGACGTCGACCTCACCCTGGACTCCATCGTCAATCCGGAAGCGTATCCGCTAGTGAGTCGGGGGATGCTCGAGAGCTGACCCCGTTTGGCCGATAGACCGTCAGTCGCCGTCGAGCGGCTCCAGTCCCATGCGACGGCTGTCTTCGTCCGTCACGGGCTGACGCCCCGCGAATCCCCCGATGATCTCGTGCCAGTGTTCCACCGTCGGCTCCCCCCTCATCCAGCAGAGATAGACCCAGCGGCCGTCCAGGGTCGTCGGGAAGTCCAATAGTCCGTGCTCGAGGCCCCCAACCGGGAATCGAATGCCTCGGGCCAGGATCTCGTTGTCGACGAGGTCCTGGATGAGCTTCGTCATCTCGTCTATGTCCGACCGGTGCTGCAGGAGCTCCGCGTGGTCTGGATTCGCCTCTTCCAAGACCTTCGATCCCCACAGCGCGTCGAGAATTTGCAGCTGCTCCCCGACTTCCTCGAGCTTCCGGCGAAGCCGCTCGACCTCCGCCATGACCTTCTCCATCTCAGGCACGAGTTGGTTGGCTTCGGCGGTCGTGAAGGCGTGGCTGTGGACGGGCTCTGGCATGGGGGGGACGGCGTTGGGGGTGAAGTCAGACGATCTCAAGAGTATCCGTCCGATCGCGGTCTGACGACTCTGAGGCCTATCGGGCCATGGCACACGCACGGAGGCCAGGTGAAGATCTTGGGGCGCGCACCGGCCATCCCGCGCGGAAGCGGAAGTTATGTGGAAGGATGGTACCAAGGAGCCGCGGAAGCGGGAGGCCAGGCCCGGGCGCCCCTTTATGTGTCCCGCGGCATCGGTACGACCTTCCTTCCGGTGCGCCTGGGCAGCACTCCCGAAATAGCGGTATTCGACTAGATGGCACCGGCCGAATAGTTGCGCTTGCTGACGAGCCAGTCCACTGTCTCCGTTCGATTTTGCTTACGTGGCCGTCTCCGGCCTGCTGGGGAGGTACCTCATGAAGACCCACACCATTTCCCTACTATTCGTCGCGCTCCTAATTGGCGCCTGCTCCGGCGACATGGAAGAAGCCACCGAAGCGGCCGCAATGCCGGAAATGTCCCCAGACGAGATGGCGTTGAACCAGCTCCGTGACGACTGGACCACGCATTACAACATGGGCCACGCGTCAGTGGTCGCCGGCAACTACGTCGAAGACGCCTGGACGCTGGGCGCCGACCAGTCCATCCTCATGGACCGGGCCGCGATCGAGGCCAACTTGGCTGCGACCATGGAAGCCGCCTCGCCGCAGATCACTTTCTCCGGCGGCGAGAACATGATCTTCGGCGATCGAGCCGTTGGGTGGGGCACATACGCCACCGAGGCGACGACGCCGGACGGCGCCGTAACGACGTCGGGCACTTATATGACCACGTCCCTGAAGGTCGACGGTGACTGGAAAATTCAGGGAGTGATCACCAACTTCGACGCGGACCCGCCCGAGGGCTTCGTCTACGCCGATCCGCCCACTGAAGCTCCTGAGCCCGGGACCGAGAACATGCCTGCGATGGGCGACCTGATCTCAGCGTATCAGACGCACTACAACCTCGGTCACCCGACGATGGTCGCGGACTTCTACGTCGACGACGCCATGGCCGCGTTCGCGAACCTTCCGTACACGGAAGGCCATGACGCCATCAGCACGCTGATGGTGGAGCGTATGGCGGCAACCCCCGCCGACGTGACCATCAACGAGGTCGGCACGATCAGTCTCGGTGACGGCTGGGCTCTCGACGGAGGGTCGTATCAGATGGCGGCCAAGGACGGGGGCCAGGCCATCGCGTCGGGCGCGTTCCTGCTGCTCGTCAACGAGACCAGTGACGGTTGGCGCATCAAGTGGGCCGTGACCAACAGCATGCCCGCAGGCGCCATGTAGCGATTACCAGCCAGGCGGGGCGCCGGCGGATCAGCCGCGCCCCGCTCGGCTGCGGTTGGGAGTAGCGACAGCAAATTTTCGCTTGATGCGTCAGGCCTCGCTCCATAGCTTGAGATTAGCACCGCGGAGCGCGTATCTGCTCCGTCCCCTGGTTGTGCCGTGGTGCCGACCCATCCTCCGCTATGTCCTTCTCCTGGACCCCCTACCCTGGCATCATTGTCCGCGCTTTCGCGTGCAGTCGTAGCGTTGGGTCGTGGTTCGTCATGTGGACTCTCGGTGCCCTCTACTTGCCCAACGCCACGCGGGCCCAAGCGTTGCCCAACTGGTCGCTGAGTAAGGAGGTGGGTGAGGGAGCGGTCTCGGCCTCAGCATGGTCTTTGGCTTCGCCAAACAATCGGACGGGCACGTAAGCATCGACAGCGTGCCTGGCAGCGGAACCACGGTGAGGGTCTACTTGCCACGCGCGAGCGCGAATGCCGTCGTCGAAAGCGAGGACCTAGTCCACGAAGAGAGCCAAGACGGTGCCGAGAGGCTGGTTTTGGTCGTTGAAGATGACGCAGACGTGCGCAGCCTGACTGTGCAATTGTTGCGGGATCTCGGGTACCGGACGATCGAGGCAGCTAATGGCACCGAGGCGGTCGAACAGCTCGAGCTGCGGCACGATGTCGCGCTGCTCTTTACGGACGTCATCCTGAAAGGCGGTGAAACGGGGGTCGACGTCGCCAAGGAGGTGCAGCTGCGCAGTCCTGACATCCGCGTGCTGTTCACGTCGGGATACACCCGGGACGTGATCTCGCACCATGGAAGGCTTGGCGCCGGCGTGGACCTTTTGGAAAAGCCCTTCACCAAGACGCAATTGGGCACGCGGGTCGCGAAGGCAATCAACGGGTAGGACGCTCTCGGTTGACAAGAAGCGCCGAAGAATGGCATTGGGTGAGTCGGCCGCGAGCGTACGACGCAACATGGTGGGCAAAACGCTAGTGCTCGCACTCCTCGGGATCGCTGTGGGGACGGCGATATCCTTGGCGGGAACCAACCTGATCTCATCACTTCTGTACGGCATCGAGCCGAGCGATCCGCTGACCTTCCTGACCATGATCGGTGTGCTGCTGCTCGTCACTGTGGTGTCCGGACTCGTGCCGGCCATCCGGGCTTCCCGTACGGACTCGGCCGGAGCGCTACGCTCGGTGACTTGATGGCGCGGCTTGGCAGCTCTGCCCCGCGGCCCCCTACCGTTCGTTCGAGCGCTCCACCCGGGCGTAGTCCACATAAGCATGGCCTGATGTGATCGAGCGCCGGAGAACCATGCGATAGCGAACGCCGTCGACGACAACGCTCGCGTCGGTCTCGAGCGTACTCACTTGCACCGCCCCAGGCTCGGGGCCGCCACGCATCACCTCGCTGAGCACGCGACCGGACATCGCCGCGGCGGGCTCGGCCCCGAGCAGAGCCAGCACGGTGGCCGCCAGGTCCACGTTGCTGGTGGGAACCTGGCTGACGACACCTTCTTTGATGGACGGACCGGCGGCGATGAACGTGGTATTCAGGTCGGTCCGGCTCAACGATCCATGCCCCGCGACGCCCGGCAGCGTGACCTCTCCCGCGAACCCGTGCTCGTTGACGCTCTCCGTCCAATTCCCGGTCGCGAGGATGTCGCCGCTGCGCGCATGATCCCACCGCACCGAGGAGAAAGAGAGCGTGCCGTCGACCCAGCCCCTCTCCGACCCCGGCTCACCTCGAGTGAAGACAGCGCCAATCCACTCGGTCTGCTGAAGCCGTTCGACGATGCGACGTATGCGGGACGGTCCGCCCTCGTTCACGTGGATGGCGTCTCCAGCGACAATGACGTCGGTGGAGCTCGTTGACGCCTTCAACCCACTGTCTACCAGCAACCGCATGAGGGAAGCCGAACCCGTGCGCGTCGAGAAGCCGTGATCGGACGTGAGCAGAATGTCGGTGGTGGCCAGCAGCCCCCGGTCCCTGAGTCCGTCGAGCAGGCGCCCGATCTCGGCATCCACAGCGCGCAGCACCTCGATGGTGCCGGGCGCGCCGATGCCCAGCGCATGAGCCGAATGGTCGGGCTCCGTGAGCCAGGCCGCGAGCACCCTGGCGTCGGTCCGGTCGAGGCCGATCTCCAGCACCGCGTCGACCGCACGCGCCATGAGCGGCACGTAGGAATCCGCCGCGGCAAGCTCAGGAACCGGCCCCAGCACGTCGGCCACCACGGCTCCGAGAGCCTCCGGTAGCGTGTATTCGTGGTGCACCAGCCCAGCGCTCGCGCCCTTCGGGTTCATGAGAAAGCCAGTGCCCGGCGAGCCCGAGCTAACGCCGAAGAAGCCGACACCGCGGCTCTCGAGCACTTCGGCCAGAGGAGTCGTGGTGAACAACTCACCACCGAAAGCGTCGCGCACCGCGCGCAAGACGGAGAGCTGCTGAGTATTGAGCGCGCGTTCCGGGTCGGCTTGGGGCACATAGACCGAGTTGCCCATGATCCCGTGCCCCTCGGGATAGACGCCGGTGAAGATCGAGGACGAGTTCACGCGCGTCACCGTCGGATAGACCGAGTGGTGCGCCAGCCCTCGCACACCCCGTCGCGCCAGCGCGTCGAGACGGGGCATGACGTCGGCGGTGACGTAGTCCGGCCGCAGGCCGTCCACCACGAGAAGGAGGACCCTTCCTGGGTCCGTCTGTGCGGACAGGGAGGCGGCCCCCGCTGCCAGGGTGGCGGCAAGCAGGAGAGCGGTGCGGGGGGCGAACCTGGTCACGGCCATCTGTTCTCCGTCGATCCGTTCCATTGAGCATGAACATGATGGGGTTCTCCCCGGTCCGATAGCGGTTTCGGCCCGCTTCGACTCGCGGGTTGCGCGCGTGGTCGCCATGACCCCCACATTAGGCACCACTCAAGAGCAGCGATTGCATCCTCGCCGGGACTTCCATGAAGCACCTACTACGCCTTCTGACGCTCTTCGTCTGCGGCCTTACGAGCGTCTCGGCACAAAGCGCACCTGGTGTCTCCATCTCAATCCCGACTGAGCCGATCCTCTCTGGGCATTCGCACAACGATTACCTCCGTCGCACGCCGTTGTGGGACGCGCTATCGCTCGGGTTCATCAGCATCGAGGTCGACATCCACCTGGTTGGGGGAGCGCTCCTGGTCGGACACGACCTAGAGGATCTGGACCCGAGTAAGACGCTTCAGTCGCTCTACCTCGATCCGCTCAGGGATTACGTGCGTGAGCACGACGGTTGGGTCTACCCGAGCCAGCACTCACTCAACCTTCTCATCGACATCAAATCGGATGCGCAGTCGACGTATGAAGCTCTGCTTGCCGTGCTCACCCAGTACTCGGAGATGTTCACTACCTACTCCGAGACTCAGGTCCAGGAGCGAGCGGTCTCCGCGATCGTATCGGGGAATCGGCCGCGCGAGTTGATGATGGCCGAGGCTGTGCGGATCGCTACCTACGATGGCCGCATCGCGGACCTGGGTGATCGCATTCCCGCGAACTTCATCTCGTTGATCAGCGACGACTGGAAAGACCACTTCAGTTGGCGAGGCGGCGGAAGCCTGAGCGAAGCAGACTCCCGCCATCTGGCGCATCTCGTCGAGCAGGCTCACGAAAGTGGCTGCCGCCTGCGGTTCTGGAACATCCCTACGCCCTGGGGCCGAAGCGTCGAGAAAGTGTGGAGCCAACTACTGGATGCCGGCGTCGATCTGCTGAGCATCGATGACGTAGACGCCTATCGGGACTTCACGATCCAGGCGCGGGCGGCGCGGCGCGACTAGGCTTCCGTCGACTTCAGAGGGGCTTCGCTCCGCCCCCGGTGTCCTCGCGATGCTTCTCTATGAAGTCATCGGCGTCCGTTGGCAGTAGCAGGCCATCGGAGATGGCCGCGATCTCCTCCGCCTCCTGCCAGGCCCGCTCGAGACGCCACAGTTCACCCTCGAGCGCGCGTCGCTCCTCCTCTTCGTGCAGCGCCATCTCGAGAGCGAGCTTGGTGGGTGCCGGCATTTTGTCGATGTAGCCCGGGACCCGCCCCTTGCCCAGAAAGCGATCGCCTGTAACCACCTGCGCGAGGAAGTCGTCGGGGTGACCGTAGTGCTCGATCTCGCTCACCGCGGTCTGCACTGTTTGCTTCTTGCCACCCTTGGAGTTCATGCGCGGGACGATCTGACTGGCGAAGCGTTCCGCCTCGGCACCCTCGAACCACTCCTCCTTCTTGCCCTTTCGAATCGAGAGCCGCAAGCCTTGCCCGTCCTCGGCAGGCCGCCGGCGTGTGAACGGCAACTCCAGCTTGTTGAGCTTGATGACCCTCCCGTCGGCGGGGCGCAGCTTGGCCTGCGTGACGCTATTACGCCAGCTGTCGATGATCTGCCAGATCCAGTAGCCACCCATACCACCTCCGCCGGTCGCCGCGGCCCCCACGATATTGAGCCCGAGGAAGACCGCCACTCCGCCCACGCCGTACATGATGGCCCGCTTCCGGCGCCGGCCGAACTGGTCGCCGTAGCGCCAAGCCGCGAATTCAGGCCTCATCGGCTGGCCGATGCGAACGAGCTCGAGGCCCTCCGGATGTTTCGCGAGACCGACGTTCTCAGTCGAGACGCGAAGCTTGGTGTCCCGGAAGAGGCGCTCGCACATCTCGACCGCCTCCCAGCGCTCCTCGAGCGGTGAGAGGTTCCAGCGCTCGCACTTCCGACATACCATCCAGAGGCGGCCGCGCTCCGCATCGAATGCCAAGCGCCTGCCAACCGGGAAGTGCTCGATCACCTCATTGGTGCCGAGCGGGCGGTTGCAGAACATGCAGGTCTTGAACATTAGGCTCCCGTCGTACGCAGGGGTGGCTCGCAACTACTACGGATCGGCTCGAAGGTGCCTTCGCTGGCGCGTTCTTGTGCAATGAGCACGACCCCCGGACCTTGCAGCGAAGGTGAACCCGCGACGGTATCGCACGGTGCACTAGCTGCACCTGCGCGCTGTTCCGTTCGGCACGGAGGAAGCAATGTCCGGCATCTGGCGTCCATCAAGCATCTGCGCTGCCTTGTTGTGTGCGGCGATGTTCGCTCCTACCCCTGGGCTGGCCCAATACGGGGCAACCAACGGCGAGTGGCGGAGCTACGGCGGCGACGCCGGCAGCACCAAGTACTCGCCGCTGGATCAGATCGACGCCAGTAACTTCAGCGACCTCAACGTCGCATGGCGTTGGCAGTCAGCCGATGGATCGCTCGATCTGGAAACACTGCGGGAGCAGATCCCGGAGCTCTCGATTCGAGGGCTCCAGGCCACGCCCCTGATGGTCTCGGGCGTTCTCTACATATCGACTTCCCTGCACCAAGCGGCCGCTGTCGATGCCGGCACCGGCGCAACCATCTGGGTCCACGACCCGAAAGCCTACTTGGGCGGGCTGCCGACGCACGCATACCGTTCCCGTGGTGTCGCTTATTGGACCGATGGTGAGCAGGCACGGATTTTCTGGGGCACGAGCGAGGGATACTTGGTCGGAGTCGATGCCTACACGGGCCAGCCGGTTCGCAGTTTCGGTGACAACGGACGGGTGGATCTCATGGCGGACATCCCGCGGGCGATTCGCGGAGCCAAGGACCACCGCGGTCGCAACCTACTCGGGGTAGGCTCGCCACCCATCGTCTCCAATGATGTAATCGTCACGCCCACGATCATTACGGATTACGCGACTCGCCGCGAGGCTCCTCCCGGATGGCTCAAGGGTGTCGACGCGCGCACGGGCGAGACCAAGTGGATGTTCCGCACCGTGCCGCAGGAAGGCGACCTCGGCGTGGACACCTGGCTGGACGACTCGTGGCGCTACTCGGGCAATACCAACGTTTGGGCCATGCTGAGCGCGGACGACGAGCTGGGCGTGGTATACCTGCCGACCGGAACGCCCACCAGCGACTACTACGGCGGCCACCGTCTGGGCGACAACCTCTTCGCCGAGAGCATCGTCGCGCTCGACATCGAGACCGGCGAGCGCATTTGGCATTTCCAGGCGGTCCATCACGGGGTGTGGGACTACGACTTCCCGGCCGCGCCCAACTTGCTCGACGTCACGGTCGACGGCCGGCCCATCAAGGCCATCGCGCAGGTGAGTAAGCAAGGATTCACCTACGTCCTGGACCGGTTGACCGGCGAGCCCATCTGGCCGATCGAAGAGCGTGCGGTAGCTACCGACACCGATCTCGAGGGCGACGTGCTCTCGCCGACGCAGCCGTTCCCGACCAAGCCACCTCCGTTCGACTACCAGGGGCTGAACATCGACGATTTGGTCGACTTTACGCCTGAGATCCGCGCTATGGCGATCGAAGCGGTCGAGAACTTCAGGCTCGGGCCGCTCTTCACGCCACCCACCGTGACGGTCGAGGGTGGCCGACAAGGGACCATTCAGCGACCTCAGATCAGAGGCGCCGCAAGCTGGACAGGTGCGGGCGTCGATCCCGAGTCAGGGCTGCTCTATGTCCCGTCCCTGAACGGCGTCACGGTCATGAAGTACTACACTCCGGACCCCGCAGAGGGCGGGAATCTGAACCTCACTCAGGCCGGGTTCGGCAGCGGTACGCAACCCGACATGCCGGACGGACTACCTCTACTCAAGCCACCGTACTCGCGCATCACCGCCATCGACTTGAACCAGGGCGATCACGCGTGGATGCAGCCGGCGGGCGACGGGAACCGGATCCGCGACCACGAGTTGCTGGCCCATCTCGATCTGCCGCCGCTGGGAGATCCGGGTATCATCGGCGGACCGCTGATTACCAAAACGCTGCTGGTGAGCGCGCTGTCGACCGGGGGCGACGACGACGGTCCCCGCCTCGTGGCGCGTGACAAGAGCACCGGCGACATCGTCGGGTGGGTCGACCTGCCGGCGCGCGCCATCGGGACGCCGATGACCTATATGCACGGGGGCGTCCAGTACATCGCGCTCACAATAGGCGGCAGGGTGCCGGAGTTGGTCTCTTTGAGACTGCCTAACCCGCCTCGCCTGCCATGAGCGCCGCCAGCTGTTCGACAGGCAGCGCCTCTCGCGGCTCGTCTGCGACGACGCGTCCTCGGCGCAGTACGACGAAGCGGTCGCCAACGGGGTGAGCGTGATGCGGTGTATGCGTGACGAACACGACCGCGACGCCGCGATCGGCCGCCGTGCGTACGTGCTCCAGGACGCGCTCGGACTGCCTCACGCCCAGCGCCGCGGTGGGCTCGTCCAAAATCAGGACGCGAGCGCCGAAGTGGAGCGCCCTGGCGATGGCGACGGCCTGGCGCTCGCCGCCTGACAGGCTGCCCACGGGCTGGTCGGGATCGCGGAGCTCGATGCCCATCGCGGCGAGCTCGGCGCGTGTTTCATCTCTGCAGCGGCCCACGTCGATTCGGTGGAACGGACCCCGCCCGCTCGTCGGCTCCGAGCCCAAAAAGAAGTTTCGCCACACGCTCATGAGCGGCACCATCGCGAGGTCTTGGTAAACCGTCGCGATGCCACGGCTCAGCGCCTCCCTGGGTGAGCGGAAGCGGACTGCCTCCCCGTCCAGGAGGCACACGCCGTCGGTCGGCGGGTGTACTCCAGCGAGCACTTTGATGAGCGTCGACTTGCCCGCTCCGTTGTCCCCGAGCAGGCAGGTCACCTCGCCGGCGCGAGCGGCAAGGGACGCGTGCTCGAGCGCCACCACCCCTCCGAAGCGCATCGTTACGTCGCGCGCCTCGAGGCGGGGCGGCGAGGCCGGCTGCTCCGGCTGCGTGGTCGGCTGCATCAGGAGGCCCGCTGCGCTCGAACGAGCGCGTATCGGTTGACGAAGACCGCGAGTAACAGCATCCCACCCAGGAAGACCTGGAACCAGTCGGCATCGATCCCGGTCATTACGATGCCCTGGCGGACCATGCCGAAGATGAGTGCGCCAGAGACCGCGCCGACGACCGTACCATACCCGCCGCTGAGCAGTGTGCCGCCGATCACTACCGCGATGATCGCGTAGAACTCCTGGAGCTGCCCGCGAAGCGCGTCCGCCCCAGTGAAGCGCACCGCCTGGATGATACCAACCAGACACGCACACAGCGCGCTGGTCATGAAGAGTCCGATCTTCACGCGCGCCACGCGTACGCCGACGTTGCGCGCCGCTTCGGGCTGACCCCCTGCTGCGAGGATCCAGTTTCCCCAGGGTGTGCGCAGCAGAACCCACGTCGCGAGTGCGGCGCAGCCGAGCCACCACACGATCGAGACTCGCAGCCCCGCCACTGGAGCACTACCAAAGGCCGTCCTCGCGAGCTCGTAGCCGGCGACGTCGTCGAGGCCCCCTAGCTGCGTTCGGCGCGTGAAGCCGCGGGCCGCGGCGATGGTCAGGCCTCGAACCATGAACAGGGTCGCGAGTGTCACGATGAAGGACGGCAGCTGGGTTCGCACCACCGTTAGGCCGTTCAGAAAGCCGATGAACAGACAGATCACGACGGTCGCGCCTATTGCCGGCCACACCGACCAACCCACTTCCGTGGTGAGCAGCATGACGGACATGCCCGAGACGCCCACAACGGACCCCACCGAGAGGTCGAACTCGCCGCCGATCATCAGCAGCGCAACACCCACCGCCAGGATTCCAAGCGGCGCCGCTGCGTTCAGGTACGATGCCGTGCCCGCGAGGCTACGAAACGCCGGACCGGCCGCAACGGCGAAGAGCAGCCAGATGAGGACGGCGCCTACGGCCGCCGCGGCCCCGGGGCGGGTGAACAGTCGCGCGAGCACGCCGGCGGCGGGTCGATCGGAGATGCTGGACGCGGGCCCGCTCACCGCAGGCCGCGACTCGTGAGGTCCATGACTTGCTGGGCGGTCTCGGACGTCACGAAGCCTGGCCCCGTCGGGAGCGCGAGCCCTCCACCCGGCACGGTGCCGGTCTCGATGTATAGCGTGAGCAGGACGACGGGCAGGTAGCCCTGGAGGTACTGCTGCTGGTCGATGGCGAAATCGATCTCACCGTCTCGAATCGCCTCGAGCACCGATGTCGAGAGGTCGAACGTTCCGAGGTGTACGTCGCCCACACGTCCTAGATCCTGAAGCGCAGCGAGCGCGGGCTCCGCTCCGGTGGTCCCGAGCGTGAGCATTCCGTCTATCGTGGCGTCCGCCAGCAGCGCGCCGGCAACCCGCTGGCGGGTGTCTTCCGGGTCCGCGAGCTCGACTGCCAGCACCTCTACCGGCACACCGTGCTCCGCCAGCGCGTCGCTGAGGCCCTGACACCTGGTATCGAGCGAGGCGTTGCCGACCTCCTGGTTCACGCACAGGACTCGGTGAACGCCGGCCTCGGCCAGCCGCTCGCCCCCGCCGAAGCCCGCGTCGTACTCCGCCTGGCCCACGTGAGCCACGGCGCCGAGCGAGGCTGATACGTCTCCGCCCGAGTTGATGGTGATCACCGGGATACCGACGGCGACAGCCGCGCGAATCGAGGCACCCAGCGCGTCAGGGTCGGGCACGGAGACCACGAGCCCGTCCGGGCGGGAGGCGACGGCTGCGTCGATGAGCTCGCTCATCGTGACCATGGCGAACGTGCTCGGTGCCTGATACTCGACCCTCACGCCCATGTCGCGCGCCGCGTCGTCGAGCCCGTTGATGACCACCGACCAGAAAGGGTTCGCGGACACACCATGCGTGACAGCGACGATACGGAGGTCCGCGCGGGCGGAGTCAGTCCCGGGCTCTCCCGAGCGCTGCGCGGGGTCGCCACAAGCCGTGGCGACCAGCAGGGCGACGAGGACCGCCGAAGCGGCGCGGTGAGGCCTCTGTGCAGTCAGCATAGGCGGGACAATCCGTCCCAGCAGCCTCATCCGCCAGGGGAGGGCCTAGTTAGTCGAAGTCCGTTTCGGGGAAAGAGACCTGGTAGGATTCCCCACCGGTACCAACCACGAATCGACCTATTGGTACGACCGTCACATGGGAATGATCTTCATAGGCGCAGGCGTCTAGCCCGGTACCTCGGACTCACCGGTCTACACGGTGGACTTCGCACCCACGCTCGCCGGGCTCGCGGGCATTCCAGTTCCCGACGACTTGGACAGCCGCAGCATCTACCCGAACACGGTCCGCCTTCCGCGCGATTGACTCGCCCCCGACGCGGGGGCACTGTGACCGGGCCGTAGCCAGCTGCACCAGCCCTAGTCGGGAGGTTCCATTGTCCGTCCACCACTTCTCAGCACCCACAACAGGTGTCGCCCGAGTCGCGCTGCTGGCCCTTGCCGCATCGATCTCCGGTTGCGGTGGCACGTCCGCGCCCGAGTCACTCGATGAGCTGGCTCGCCTGTCGCTGGCTCAGATCGACGGCGAACTGGCAATCCCGGGGCTGCGGGAATCGGTCGAGGTACTGCGAGACGAGACCGGTATCCCGCACATCTATGCGCAGAACGACGATGACCTGTTCTTCGCCCAAGGCTACGTCATGGCGCAGGACCGGCTCTGGCAGATGGAGATGTGGCGCCGCTGGCATGAAGGTCGGCTCGCCGAGATCTTCGGGCCCGAGGCGCTCGACTACGACCGGCGCACGCGCCTGATGATGTTTCGCGGGCCGTGGGATGCGTCCGAGTGGACAAGCTATCACCCCGAAGCAGAGCGTATCTTCACAGCCTACGCCAACGGTGTGAACGCCTACATCGAACAGAACCGGGACAACCTCCCGGTGGAGTTCCGGCTCACCGGCATCGTGCCCGATCCCTGGACCGCGCGCACCGTGGTTCTGCGCTGGGCCGCACTAGCCGTGCCCAGTGTTCGCGGCCACGCGATCAGCGAGATGCAGCTCGCGATGAACGTCGCGCGCCTCGGAGTCGAGGAAGCCAATCGCCGCGCTGCGCCGGATCCCTGGGATGACCTGGAGGTCCCCGAGGGTCTCGACGTCAGCATCATCACCCAGGACATTATCAACGCGATGCGCGCGGGAGACTCGGACCCTTTCGTGGCTGGTAGGCTGCCCGACCTCGAGGTCGTGGAGGAGTATCGGTCTCTCATGCCCGCGGTGCGCACGGCCCAAGTCTCGAGCCGGGAAGTCCCGACCGAGGGCAGCAACAACTGGGTCATGAGTGGTGCCCGTTCTCCAACGGGCGTGCCGATCCTGGCCAATGACCCGCATCGGCGCATCGAGATGCCCGCGCTGCGGTACTTCGTGCATCTCGTGGCTCCAGGGTGGAACGTGACTGGAGGCGGAGAGCCTCCCTTCGTGGGCGTGGACGCGGGCAATAATGAGAGCATGGCGTGGGGCTTCACGTTCGCCGGCACCGACATGGTCGACGTTTTCGTCGAAGAGATGCACCCGCAGGACCCCAACCTCGTACGCTGGCAAGATGGCTGGGAGCGACTGACCGTCATCGAGGAGCAGATCCAGGTCAAAGGCGAAGCACCGCACACCGTCGAGTTGAAGTTCAGCCGTCACGGCCCAGTGTTCTACGAGGATCTGGAGAACCGCCGCGCCTACGCGGTTCAATCCGTGGTGCAATACCCGGGCACCGCCGCCTACAAAGGCAGCTTCAAGCTGGCTCAAGCGGGCGGCTGCGAGGACTTCTTCGATCGAGCGATGTATTGGAAGGTGCCCACTCACAGCCTCATCTGCGGGGACGTATCAGGCAACATCGCGCTGCAGGTGACCGGGCTCACGCCGGACCGCGATGGCTGGAACGGACGCCTGCCCGTTCCAGGCACCGGGCAGTACGAGTGGCGCGGCTTCCGAAGCGATCTGCCGCGCGAGTTCAATCCCAGCCGCGGATACATCGCCACCGCCAACAACAACGTGCATCCGCCGGGCTACGAAGGGCGTCCGGTTTTCTACCACTCCACACGAGGAGTAGAAACGTCACGAATCACGCGACTCCATCAGGTCCTCGGATCTGGCGAGCAATTGTCGGTCGACGACCACATGCAGATACAGTTGGACGCTTATTCACTGCGCGCCGCGCGGGATATCGCCTCCTTCCAGGGCTGGACCTCCGAGGACGCGGATGTCGAGTGGGCGCGGGCTGCGGTCGCGGGGTGGGACGCGAAGTTCACGAAAGAGAGCAGCGCAGCGGCGGTCTACGTGCGCTGGGCTGCGTTGGTCGATGACGGGGCGCGCAACAACTCATTGTCCGCCAGCCAACGACAGGCGGTGGTCGAGCAGGGCCTTGAGGACGCGCTGGAGCGCTTGGCGCGGGACTTCGGAACGGACCGCATAGGGTGGCGATACGGAAGGATTCACGACAGTGAGTTGCGCCACATCATGGCATCGGCGTTCGATCTACCCACGGTCGAGCGACCGGGCGGTTCGGGGACCGTCAACGCCACGGGAGCCAACTTCCGCAGGATCATCGACCTGGCCGATCTGGACCGCTCCGTGGCCAGCAATTCGCCGGGGCAGTCAGCGCAGCCGGGCAGCCCCTATTACGACAACCTGGTCGAGAATCTCGGGAACGGGGAGTACTTTCCGCTCGTCTTCACGCGTGAGGCCGTCGAAGAACTCGTGGTTCATCGCCTGACGCTCAATCCAGCGGGCAGCTGAGCGCTGCCGAGGCCCGAGATCAGCCCAATGACTCCGGACGATTCCGCTGCAAACTGGAGCCGGCGCCGTGTGCTGGCCTCGCTGCTCGGCGTAGGAGCGGTCGCGCCCTTCGTGCGCGGGAGCCGCGACGTCACCGGCGATTCGGTGCTACTCCGCTACACAGCGCACATTCCGAACTCTCACGGACTCTACGGGAAAGTTTTCCTGCCCTGGGAGGAGATCGTCACCGAGCGCACCGGCGGACGAATCCGCTGGGAGCACTTCGTCGACAAGCTACTGCACGGGCCCCTCGACGGATTCAAGGCGGTTGCAACGGGCGTGACCGACTACACACACGCATACGCCACGTACCAGCCGGGCAGCTTCCACCTCACGCACGGGCTCCAGCTGCCCTTCCTCTTCTCGAACCCCGGCGTCGCGGCTCTGGTCTCGGAGGAGCTCTATCCCGAGTACCTGAAGGACGAGTACGAGCGCATGGGCGTGTACCTCGCTCACTGTGACTCGACGAGCGCCTACGACATCATCTCCAAGACGCCCATCCGCTCGCCCGCGGATATTCGTGGGCTTAAGGTGCGCGCGACCGGCGGGCTCACCGCGGCAATCATCCGACAGGTGGGCGCGGTTCCCATAGTCATGGCGGCGGCCGAGACCTACACGGCGTTCCAGAGAGGCATCCTGGACGCGGTCGCGCTGGGCGGTCCCGACATGGCCGCGTATCGGCTGCACGAGACCGGGAACTACTTCACCCGCGTCGGCCTGACACACACGGTGCTGCAATACTGCCTGAGCCCTCGCACCTTCGACGGTCTGCCGGAAGACCTGCGCGTGGAGCTGTACAATCTCTTCCGTCTGCGCGGGCAGGTCGCCCACCGCAACTACTACGGCGGGGAGGCCCTGGACCGCTCGATCGAGACGCTCGTTGCAGGAGGCGTGGAAGTCATCGAGCTCACTCCGGAGGAGCGACAGGAGTGGGTCGACGCGATCCTCCCCCTGGAGCAGCGCTTCATCGAGGAGAACGAGGCACGAGGGCTGCCGGCGGGAGATTTCGTTCGCGAAGCGAGACAACGCGCGGCGGTGTACGACGGTTGGACCGACCAGGAACTCTGGGACCACATTTTGGAGCGGCCGGTGCAAGGCATCATCGCGCTTTGAACGTGATGGCCTGGCTCGACCTCGCGACCGAGCGCGTCGATCGCTGGTCCGAGAGGCTCGCATACGAGCTGTTCCGATTCGGCATCTACGTGACCCTGCCGGCGCTCGTCGTGTTGGTCACCTCGGATGTCTTCCTGCGCTACCTGTTCAACGCTCCGCTCGAATGGGGCCGCGACGTGAACGGGCTCCTGCTTCTGATGACGATCTTCTCCGCGCTCCCCCATGCTTGGGACCGCGGGTATCACATCCGCATGGAGGTCCTGTACACGCGCCTCTCGGGGAACCGGCGCAAGGGCGCGGACGTGGTTGCAGCCGTCGCTGGCATCATCGTCTTCGGGCTGATGGCCGTGCAGGGCGCTCGCTTCGTGCCCTTCATGATCGGGACCGGGGAGACGGGTGAGGACCTCAGAATGCAGATCTGGCCCTTCATGGCGTTCCTGTCGTTCTGCTCGTGCGTGCTGGTGGCGAGGCTTTTCTCGAACCCCGCCGGCGTCGAGGACGGCCTGGAGCATCTAGTGCACGGGAAGAGCGAAGAAGACGGAGACCAAGCGTGAGCCTCACGCTCGTAGGCCTGCTCGGCATCGCGGCAATGTTCGTGCTGCTGATGTCGGGCGTGCCCATCGCGTTCTCGATGGCGCTTACGGGAGCCGTCGGCATCTGGATTCTGGAGGGGCCTGGGCCGGCTCTCGCTCATACACTGCTCATCCCGTGGGACGAGGGACGCAGCTTCGTCTTCGTCACCATTCCGCTCTTCGTGCTGATGGGCCAACTGGTCTTCCACACCGGGCTCGCATCAGACCTCTACGACGGCGTGCGCACGTGGATCGGCAAGGTGCCGGGCGGCATGGCGATCACCTCCGTGATCGCGTGTGGCGCGTTCGGTGCCGTAACCGGCTCGAGCATCGCGACGGTGGCCACGATGGGCGCGATCGTCATGCCGGAGATGCGGCGCTACAAGTACCACCCGCGCCT
>Ga0209445_1000171_pt1 | contig 36453 bp, 40 predicted proteins | sample MarorgKNORR_S2LV_4_FD_188223 | JGI IMG/M metagenome (GOLD analysis project Ga0209445, IMG submission 188223) | Marine microbial communities from the Southern Atlantic Ocean, analyzing organic carbon cycling - NADW_A/KNORR_S2/LV (SPAdes) (version 2) | ecosystem: Environmental > Aquatic > Marine >... | reverse complement strand
AAATAACACCGCGGTGGGCTCGAATCTCTGCGTTGCGGATAGCTCGCGCCTTCCCTTGATTCTGTAAAAACTCGCGTTCGGTCACGGCCAAATAACCAGAACGACCGACCAATCCCAACAACGCAAGTGTAAATAACCCGGTCAGCACAAAATGACGCGGACGGTTCATCGGATGTTCCGATCTTGTGCCAACGATTGCGCTTTCGGCTGGCGAACTACTGACGTCACCTGTTCAGGAAATCGCATATTCAGGCGTCTTTGTGCAATGCGATCGACATTTTGATAGGACAACAAAGTCCCACGCTCCAACAATAAGCGGCTGTATTCCTGCAATAAGCTGTCTTGAATTTCTTGATTGCTGGTAAGTTCGTGGAACAGTTCCCGGCGATCATCAGTCACACCAATAACCTGGACGCCGCTCACCGCAACACCGAGTAAAGCGAGAACCCCGAAAAAGAACCAGGAAGAGTCGCGGAAACGCTTTGTTCTGGCGTTACTCAATTCGTTCTACGACCTGTAACAAAGCACCTCGAGATCGTGGATTCTTATCGGTTTCAGCCGCATCTGGACGCTTCGCTTTGACCACGTATGTGGCGCGCCCCAAGGACGTTCCGCGAACGGGTAAACGCCTAGGCAGCTCTGGACGCACAAGACTCCGAAACTTTTGGCGTACGACCGAGTGTTCTATGCTGTGAAACGTCAACACCCCGATCCGCCCTCCGTCCGCTAGGCGATGAAACCCGGCTTCAATCCCCCGTTTTAATTCGACGAGTTCATCATTAACGTGCATTCGAACGGCCTGAAACACACGAGTAGCGGAGTGCTTACGAGGATCGCGTCGTGATCCAGCGCTGTTAATGGCGGAAACCAATTCAGCTGTGGTGCTTAACGGCCTTTCATTGACGATGGACTTCGCAATCGACCGTGCATTTTTTTCGTCACCCAATTCACGCAAGACCTTTATTAAATCTGCGAGATCGACTCTATTTAGCCAGGAAGCAGCACTCTCTCCGCTGTCCGGATCCATTCGCATATCCAGGGGACCGCTGCGCATAAAACTGAATCCACGGGCTGGGTCATCAAGCTGAGGAGACGACACGCCTATATCCATCATGAGACCGCTCAACCCAACACACCGATTACTGGACAGTATCGAATTTATTTCGCTGAAAACCCCCCGCCTTGGATGCACGCGCGAATCCTCTCGTGACAAATCGATAGCCACACGATAAGCGTCAGGATCGCGGTCAAGCACCAACAGCGTGGCTTTAGGTGACAGTTGCCTTAGAAGGGCGCGTGCATGTCCTCCACGCCCAAAGGTGGCATCGAGGTAGGTCCCGTCCGGATCCGTCATAACTGCGTTAACCATGTCGTCCTGCAACACAGGTATGTGGTGCGTCATTTTCGCGTTGTCTCTATACAGACAAACCATCCAAATCACTCAAATCGCTGAAAGCGCTCTCGCGTGTTGCCTTCAGCCATTCTTCTCTTCGAGTTCTCCAGATCTGTTCATTCCATATCTCGAGTTTGTTGGTTTGGCCCATTAGTACGATTTTCTTCTCCAATTCCCCGTACTCCCGCAGCAACGGTGGAATGAGGACCCGTCCTTGAGCATCCATTTCCACGTCGGTCGCATGCCCAATTAATAGCCGTTGCAACAGTCGTGCCGAGGTACCGATATTCGAAAGTGCCTCGAGTCGAAGCTGTACTTCTTCCCAATCTCCTAGCGAATAGAGGAGCAAGCACTGTTCGTTATTATCAATCGTTGCAACCAGGTGGTTTTCCGTGCGCTGCTCCGCTTCCTCGCGAAATCGCGTGGGCAGTGCCATCCGTCCACGCGAGTCCATTGTTACGCTTGCAATGCCTCGAAACATAAGATTTAGACCTCAGATCAAGGTACTTACCTACGACGGTAATTAACCCACCTTTAACCTGATTTTCCCACTTTTTACCACACAAACCCCGACCCTAGGTTTGGAACTTAACTTTGTCAAGGATCAGTAGCACCTAACCCACAGAAAACTAAGGAAATTTCGGAATTTTATGGGATTACAAATAGATCACTGGAGTGCGTATATCTATTAGAAATAAATGGTAGAAGTCTTTTCCTCGAAAGCACTTTAACTTGATACCTAATTCCAAGCGCGTAAAGGGTTCTTGCATCGTGTTCGGAAAATTGAGTCGGCCTATAAGCCGGGTTCTGTCTTGGGCAATCATTCGTCTACGACATCCGTCACCGAATGTCTCTAGCAGCCTACCCAAATCCCGCGCGGACCACGCGACTGGATTTCTATTTAGCCTTGCTCCAGGCGGGGTTTACCTAGCCAGGTCTGTTACCAGAAGCCTGCGGTGCGCTCTTACCGCACCCTTTCACCCTTACCATGCATAAACTGTATGGCGGTCTACTCTCTGCTGCACTTTCCATGGGCTCACGCCCCCCAGGCGTTACCTGGCACCTTGTCCTATGGAGCCCGGACTTTCCTCTGACAAATCATCATGCCAGCGATCGCCTAGCCGACTCGAAGAAGAGCGTACTATCCATTACTCGTTAGGACCAGTGCTCTTTTGTACGCGCGCGCACGCGTCTCGCCCGTTATTTTAGCGGCCAACCTCGCCGCCTGAGTGGGGGCGAGCTCGGCCAAGAGAATTTGGAGTGTCGAGTCAACATCTGCCCTGGGAACCTTCGTCGTTCCTCCAAGAAGACAAACGATCTCGCCACGAACTTGTTCATTCGATGCAATTTCATCTCGAACACCTTCCACGCTTCCGAAGTAGAGACTCTCGTGGATCTTCGTAAGTTCACGCGCTATAAAAATTTGTCGCCGATTAGCTTCGAGCTTACATAGGGCATCCAAAGTATTCGAAAGTCGCCGCGCAGTTTCAAAGAACAATACTGAGCTGCCATCAACCAACAGTTGCTTTAATCGGTCCTCACGCGCTCTCGCTCGAGCAGGGATGAATCCCGCGAACCTGAAATCGTGGTTTGGAATAGGCGCGACAGACAAAATTGTCGTAATTGCCGATGGACCCGGAACAGGGATGACGTGGAGTTTTCGTTTCCACAGCGCGCGCATTAGGTCAAAACCCGGATCACAAATGAGCGGCGTACCCGCGTCGGATACGAGCGCAACATCGCGACCTTCAGCAATTAGATCAAGAACACGAGAAGTCACGTTCTCTTCGTTATGTTCATGCAAGGAGATGAGGTTCGTCGCTTGAATGTTGAAAGCGCTCAAAAGCTTGCGGCATCGTCTAGTATCCTCACACGCAATGACATCGACATTCTCTAAAACTGATATCGCTCGTTCGCTCATGTCGTGGAGGTTCCCGATGGGGGTCGCGACAACATATAAGATTCCATACCGTTCTTTCATGGCATTCCCTATTGGCCTAACCGTCTTGGTCATTCTAGGAGTCGCGGGCTGTCAAATCACACCGCTGGAAATCATCCAAAAGGATCAACATCCCATTTCGTCGAACCTGGAAATCCAGATTCGACGAGCCGCAATGAACGCAAGTTCGGCAGAAACTGCGCGACTTTTTTTCTCTGCAGCGAGGCTTTTGTCGACTCACAATGGGACACAACAAACAAAATCTATTATTGCTCGCATCAAAAATGATCCCTCCCTGTTTAGCCGCCTCAGTCGATCTGATCGCTTCGAAGTCGAGCTCATCGATCTAGAGTTGAACTACTTAGGCAAAAATCCGCGCTACAAAAACAATCTGGTAAAACAATTGGAAGCCCTTACCCCGACTACCCTCGTACAAGAAATCTCCGCGTTGGAGCTCGCAGCGCACATTCGAATCTCAATGGGAGATCATGTCGGTGCCGTTACAACTTTAGTAAGACTTAGCACTTACCCGGGTGTCGACGAAAAGCAGCTTGCGGAGAGGATCTGGTCTTCAATAAAAAAACTGCCACTAGGATACAGTGCCACTCTCGCGAGAAATGCTGATACCGAAGACGAGTTCGCTTGGTGGGACCTTGCCACAAAATTTCTTAGTCCATTAACACCTACTCTGCAACAGCGTGGGTGGGATGTTTGGAGATCGGCAAATCCCACCCATCTCGCGAATAAGCAACCCCCATCGGAAACTTCAATACGACCCGATGAGCCGCAAATCATTGCACTCCTGTTGCCTCAAAGTGGTCCACTAGCCGAAGCCTCGCGGGCTATTCGAGACGGATTCGTCGCGGCTTATTGGTCTACGCAACTTACCGAGGAAATCGAGGCAAATCGACGGCAGAAAATTCTGGTCTATGACACTTCTGGAAACACGATGGCAGACGTTGTCTCGCGAGCCGAAGCGGACGGCGCACAAATCCTATTGGGCCCCTTATCCAAATCCAATGTTCAATCAATGAGCACGTTAAAAACAGACGTCCCCACCATCGCTTTGAACCGAGTAAATCCCACCCTCCAACCGAAAAGAACCGAAGCGCGTAGACCTAATAGACGAATTCCTCAATTGTCCCTCGCAGTTGAGGACGAGGCCGTGGAACTAGCAAAGCGTATCAGTAACGAAGGATCAACTCGGATAATTGTTTTTCGAGACCACACTTCGTGGTCGCATAGGGCGTACGCCACTTTTTCCGCCTCAATATCCAATAGCGTAGAGATAGTAAGTTTAACGACATTGGATGATTTAAAGGACGTGACAAACGCAGTTGGTCGCGCCTTGGACATTGACGCAAGCCTTATGCGCCATACCAACATCCAAAGATTAGTCAGAAGAGAAATTGAGTTTGTTCCAAGGCGAAGGAGCGATATACACGCCGTAGTTGGACTAGTCGGGTCTAGGGAATACGCATCGCTGGTTGCCGCTTTAGACTTCCATTTCGGATCCGACATACCACTTTTCGTAACTTCTGCCGCTCTGCGGTCAGACGTCCCCATAAAAAAGAAAAACGGAACGCGATTTGTCGCACTACCCCTGACACTGTTTTCCTTTCGACTTAGACACGACTTGGAAAACGCATTCCCTGCAGCTAAACAGAATCCTTCTTTCTACGCACTCGGGATCGATGCATATCGACTTGCAAATCAGTTTGAACGGCTTATAGCCGGCGTATCTATCCCAGCAATCACTGGGAATCTAAAACTAAGTCGAAACAGTTTGATACAGCGAGTACCAGCTTGGGGCCAAATAACGAATAATTCACGGATTGCCCGCCCTCTCTCGATCGTTGATTAACAGAGTGACCACCTATAGTCTTTTCTCTGAATTGGAAACTGTTCTAAGTGCACGGCTGTCGAAAATAGAACACTTCCCACATGTCTTGGATCGGCTAAAAATACCCGTTTTTTTCAACCGAACTTATAATCGGTCAACAAACATTTAACGAGGCTTCACATGTCTGTTAAATCCAACGTGACTAGCTTACTTTTGATTTTGATGTTCCTCAGCTCGTGCAACTCTTTTAAAGGCGGCCCAACCACCCGTAGTCCAGGAAGAATAATTGACGATGGATTTATCCAACGAATCGCACATCGCCAAATCAGAAGACTCGAACCAAGAATTAATGCCGGTAATATCTCAGTTCATTCCTTTAATCGTTCAGTTCTCTTGACTGGTCAGGTCGAAAACTCAGCGCTGGCTACACTAGTTGAGTCGGCCGTTTTCAAAATCCGCATCGTAGAGCATATTCACAATGAAATTACGGTAAGCGGCCCGACAAGCATCACCGTTCGCGCTGGCGACGCGCTAGTCAACACGAAGGTGCGGTCAAAATTGTTGATAACACAAAATGTGAACTTAAACCGATTTAAAGTAGTCACCGAAAACGGAGTAGTTTTCTTAATGGGTTTAGTTCCTCAAGATGAAGCAAACCGCGCCGTCGAGGCGGTACGAACGGTCTTTGGTGTTCAGAAGGTGGTCAAGATTTTCGAGTACGTAGATTGAATCAGCACGATGCTTTGTATACATCGGTTTCGTCTAAATGATATGTGAGCTAAAGCCGTAAACCGAAATGTCGCATTGTCCGACTGCACGACATCGCACTTTCATATTTACCCGCCTCTTATTCGCGCATATCCACTTCGGCTTCTGTAAGGCTCTCTTGAAACGTGTCACGTTCGAACATATCGTTCATATATCGTTGCATTGGCTTAAGTTGACGAGCTGACATCTTCAAGTCCAATGCATTCAGACGCCAGAGAATAGGCGCCACAAAACAATCCACCAGAGTGAAGTCTTCGTTCATAAAGAAGGGACGATCAGCAAATACAGGTGCTATGGCCGCAAGACTTTCTCGTAGTTCTTTTCTAGCCTTATCCATAGCAGTCTCTCTTCCTCTGCCCGCCAATAACACATCGACTCTCTTACTCCAATCAAGTTCGATGCGGTGCATCAATAAACGACACTGAGCCCGTGCGACAGGGTATACGGGCAGCAAGGGTGGATGTGGAAACCGCTCGTCCAAGTACTCCATAATTACCGTGCTTTTGTATAAAACTAGTTCTCGATCTAAAAGAGTCGGAAGCGTTCCATAGGGGTTGATTTCCGAAAGATCTTCGGGCCTCTGTGTTGGGTCGACATCTACGACGTCAACGGCCACCCCTTTTTCACACAAAACCATCCGTACGCGGTGACTGTAATGATCTCGCGGGTCAGAGAAAAGCGTCATTGACGCCCGTTTTGTGGCGAAGCTCATATTATCTCCGATCCTGAACGCTGCCGTGTTTCAGCACGAACAATGCTTAAATGGAAGCCTCACGCTAACAGCGAAGGCCCGATCCCTAGCGCTTCGAATATTGCGGTCGCTTTCGTGCCTTTCGAAGCCCAACTTTCTTTCGTTCTACTTTTCGAGCATCACGAGTTAGTAACCCCGCCTGTCGAAGCGGTAGTCGTAATTTTTCATCGTACTCCACCAAAGCTCTAGCTATACCTAGCCGAATAGCTCCCGCTTGCCCTGAGCCGCCGCCGCCCTCGACCGTTATACGCAAGTCGAATTGATCGACCGCACCCGCAACCTCTAAAGGTTGTCGGACAATCATGCGAGCGGTTTCACGTCCAAAATATTCATCGAGCGTTCGATTATTCACTAAAACTCGACCGGTTCCGCTCTGTAGAAACACTCTCGCGGCAGAACTTTTTCGACGCCCGGTCCCGTACTTCGAATCACCCATTCTTTAACTTATCACCATCGTTTTCGGCTGCTGCGCTCCATGTGGATGCGTATCGCCGGAATACACTTTTAATTTACGGAAAACCGCGCGACCCAAGGGATTCCTGGGTAGCATTCCCCTCACTGCCTTCTCTAATAGCTCTTCAGGCTTGGCCTCACGCAACCTCTTAAGAGACGTGCTTTTTATTCCCCCTGGATATCCACTATGCCTGTAATAAATTTTCTTTGTTTCCTTGTTTCCACTAACAAAGACCTTTTCGGCATTCACCACGATAATGTAGTCACCAGTGTCCACATGTGGCGTGTACTCCGCCTTGTGCTTGCCTCGGAGACGACGTGCAATTTCGGTTGCCAGACGCCCAAGCGTCCGATCCGTGGCGTCAACCACATACCAGTCATGCGCGACATCTTGTTGACGCACACTCACTGTCTTCATTTCAGGACCTGGAGAAAAAGGCAGCGCGAATTTTAGTTCACGCCCTAGTAGTTTACAACTCTAACCATGCCCTATCAGCCGGTGCTACGGACGATGTGGTCGCGATAGATAGGCGTTCGATCGCATCTCGATAATGCGACTTTGAGTACGTTCGAATTCGCGCAATAGCTTCGAACCGACGTATAACGTTTCAACCTCCACGGAAGCGTTAAATAGAACCTTCACTCCGCGATCATAGAATTCGTCAATCAAACTTATGAAGCGCCGCGCCTGGCCTTCACATTCCCCGTCGAGCTGATGAATCCCCCAAATGACAACCGTATGGAAAAGCCGCGCGATCTCGATGTAGTCATTCGCGCTGCGTGGCGCGTCACATAGGGTTGAAAACTCAAACCCAACCGCCCCTTCTGCTCTATAACGAACAGCAATATCACGACCATTGACCGTTACGTGCCCGCCAATCCTAAATGTTCCTCCCGTTAAAGTCGCAAACTCGACCTCAGAGAACAGATCGTCAGTGCCCCCAACTCGATAGACCGAGTGCTTCCGAAGGAAATTCAGCCGGTAGTCAGTCCCCGACTCAAGTTTTTCTACGCGCATGTGACGATCAATAAGCGCAATTACGGGTAAAAATTGATTTCGCTGTAGGCCATTTTGATACAGATTACCTGGCGCAACGTTGGAAGTAGCTATGAGCGTAACGCCCTTCGCGAAAAGAGCGTCCAATAAACCCCCGAGTATCATTGCGTCGCCAATATCCGAAACAAAAAATTCGTCGAAGCAAATTATCTGGGCGGACCTAGCAAATCGGGAGGCGACCGCATTGATGGGATCCACAGTACCCTCCAACAAAGCCAATTCTTCGTGAATCCGGCGCATAAAGTGGTGGAAATGCAGTCGTTCGGATATGCCCGGCTGCAGTGATTCGTGAAACAAATCCATTAAATAGGTCTTGCCACGGCCCACCCCACCCCAGAGGTAAAGGCCTCTAATAGGATCCCGCGCGTTGAACCCTAAACAATGCTTGACGCGTGATAATAGCGAAGGTGACGAATAACGAAGCATAATGTTGTGGTGGAGGTCTGTGAAAATTTCGACAATTCTCCGCTGTCGAACGTCGTCAACATAACCGGCCTCAATATTCCGCTCGTATCGCGCGTCCGGACGGATTATTTCTAGTTTGCGTGACACCGCATCCCTAGTTAATCGTCCGCGTTACAAAAAAGAATCGGGGTGCGCAACTGGACAGTTGTTTTTTTGCGGCTTCACGCCGACCGAACCAAACAAGTGCCTGTCGTGACAATAACCATGAAACTTGCGGCAACGAATTGTTCAGCATTAGTTCACGGATCTTCGACGCGAGCTCGAGCCGCCGCTGAGTGGGCGGTAAGACCCTCCGTATCGGCAAGTATCGCTGCAATTCGACCTATTTTCTTAGCACCCTCAGGTGAACATCGGATAATCGAACTACGTTTCTGGAATTCACGAACGCTGAGTCCGGAAGCGTAGCGCGCCGAACCGAAAGTAGGCAGTACATGACTCGGTCCGGCCGAATAATCGCCGAGTACTTCTGCGCTATACCCACCCATAAATATTGCACCTGCGTGCTGAACTAGCGGTAACAATGCGTCGGGTTCGGAAACGGCAAGCTGTAAGTGTTCCGGCGCAAAACGATTAACAAGCGAAATCGCGTCTTCAAGATCACGGCACTTTATAAATGCGCCACGATCCGCAAAGGATCTTTCTATTATTTCGCTTCGTTCGAGACCAGGCATTAACTTTTCGATCTCACGATACACTGCTTCGAGATACGCTCCGTACGGGGAAATCAGAATTGCCTGGGCAGTACGATCGTGCTCCGCTTGGGCGCACAAATCCAGGGCCGTCCAACGGGCGGGAACGGACCCGTCAGCAACTATCAGAATTTCAGTTGGACCGGCGATAGCGTCAATGCCTACAGGTCCAAAGACCAATCGTTTAGCTGCCGTAACGAATGCCCCTCCCGGTCCGACAATCTTATCTACGGACTTTACCGTCTCTGTCCCATACGCGAGCGCAGCTATCGCCTGCGCACCACCAATAGTGTATATCCGATCGACTTCCGCCACGTGCATTGCTGCGAGCACGTGACGATTGCATTCACCCATGGGCGCTGGCACTACGGCAGTGATCTCGCGCACCCCAGCGATACGCGCGGGAATCACTGTCATAAGTACTGAAGACGGATAAGCGGCCTGACCGCCCGGTACGTATACACCTACACGTTGTATTGCGGTTACTCGGTACCCAAGAAAATTGCCATGTTCGTCCTCAGTCTCAAAAGATTCGTCAATTTCCGCCTCGTGAAACGACTTAATGCGCGCCGCTGCCTCGCCAAGGGCTTTTCTATCGGAGTTGACAAGTCGTTCGTATGCTTCACGACATTGACCTGGAGAGACCGTCAACCGCTCCATCGACGAGACTTCAAAACGATCATATTCTGCGGTCAACGCTATGAGAGCACTGTCACCCTCTGCCCTGACTCTTTCGATGGCGGTTTTAGCCGTGATCTCGACTGTCGCGTCTTCTCGGGCCTCCCACTCGAGAAGATTTCCCATGCGATTCTCGAAATCAGCTTCGTCGGTATCGATTCTTACTATGTTGACCAAGAATTTACCTTGACTTCAACGCGACGAAAGACGCTGTACGTCGGCTCCAATTGACTGCAATTTTTCCTCAATACACTCGTACCCCCTGTCAATGTGGTAAATCCTGTCCACTATGGTCTCACCGTCCGCGACCAGGCCTCCAATAACTAAGCTGAATGATGCTCGCAAATCAGTCGCCATCACGGGAGCGCCCCGTAGTCCCGTTACCCCCTTTACGACGGCTGTGGTTTTACCATCGAACGATATGTTTGCGCCTAACCTAACCAATTCATGAACATGCATGAATCGATTTTCAAATATTGTCTCGGTTATACGACTGGTACCCTTACTAATGGCATTAAGGGCAACGTACTGCGCTTGCATGTCTGTCGGAAATCCTGGATAGGGCTCCGTACAGATATCGACAGCAGTCAGATCGTGAGCCCCCGCATCTACTCTTATCCAATCATCACCCATCGTAATCGAAACGCCACTTTCTTGAAGTTTCTTAGTAACAGCTGTGATGTGTCCAGGGCACGTATTCCGAACCAAGAGATGCCCTCGAGTAGCTGCTGCAGCAATCAAATACGTCCCTGTTTCTACTCGATCAGGCATTATTCGGAATTCTCCTCCTTGGAGAGAACTTACTCCTTCAATCATTAGAGTATCTGTACCGGCTCCTTCGATTCGCGCACCCATCGCCACCAAACATGCCGCGAGTTCTGTCACCTCTGGTTCACAGGCAGCGTTGTGGATAGTGGTTTCACCACGCGCAAGCGTTGCCGCCATCATCAAATTTTGGGTGCCTCCAACCGTTTTTATGTCCATGTCTATTTTTGTTCCGGTCAACCCTTTCTTTGCGTCTGCAACGATATAACCCTCTTCAACTTGGATGTCAGCGCCCAGCGCCGACAACCCCTTGAGGTGCTGGTCAACGGGTCTGGGGCCAATCGCGCAACCTCCTGGTAGCGATACTTCGGCGTGACCGTGGATTGCCAGCAATGGTCCCAGAACGAGGAACGAAGCCCGCATCGTCTTCACAAGATCGTACGGTGCCCTGAGATTCACGATATCCCGAGTGCGAATTTCTATCGTCATATTTTCTTCAACTGTGACATCGAGGCCTATGGTTCCAAGGAGTTCGATCATGGTCGTCACATCATTGAGGTGGGGGACATTCGTTATTCGAAGCGATTCTTCCGACAAAATTGATGCTGCTAGAATCGGCAGGGCAGAATTCTTTGAACCCGAAATAGTGACCGTGCCCCTCAAGGGATTTCCACCCCTTATCAGCAACTTATCCACTAAATTCTCTTGAAAACGATTGGCTAAAGACCGCGCGGGGTGAGCGCTTTAATTGTAACCGCATGCAACGCTCCAGACTCAATGAGATCAGCTATACAGCGGTAGACCTTTTGTTGACGCTTGACAGGCGCGAGGCCTTCAAAAACATCAGCAATGATTCGAATAGCTGCCCGATTGCCATCCATATCGACGGTAATCTCAGCGCTAGTAAATTCAATTTCAAGCCTCTTTCTGAGTTCGGTCTCCATATCTGTTCTACGCCTAAATTTCTGCGACCGACCACCTGACACGAGGCCTGTACGTGCCCACTATAACAGCGCCGTAATTGTGTGTTCGAGAGTCTTGCTACAATCCTCCTGACTTCACTTCCTAGTAATTCACTTTCATTTTGTTGCAGTCCTCCGCCATTCTTGTCGTCGGCTTAATACTCCTCGTATGGAGCGCCGAACGTTTCGTATCGGGTGCAGCAGTCACGGCGGCCAACCTTGGAGTTTCCAAGATCGTAATCGGTCTTACAATTGTGTCGATCGGCACTTCGGCTCCCGAGATACTGGTCGCAATTTCAGCATCACTGGAAGCTGCTCCGAAACTAGCAATTGGAAACGCCATTGGATCTAACATTGCCAATATCGGCCTCGTGCTCGGCGTCACAGCGATTGCCGCCCCATTGCCGTTTTCCCACGAGATAGTTAAGAACGAACTACGCTGGCTTATCGGCGCGACTTTGCTGGGACTATTTTGTCTCGCTAACCTGTTCCTGGGATCGCTGGACGGGTTGTTGTTGTTGGCAGGACTCGGCCTAATTCTCTATCTGATGTTCACCAAACAACGTCTAGGGCCGCAATTGCACGGCGTTGTCAACAATGAACTGGATCAAATACCTGCTATGCCCACGCATAAAGGGGTACTTTGGCTCATTTTCGGCTTGTTACTCTTACTTTTATCAGCCGAAGTTGTGGCGCAAGAGGCTATAAAAATAGCCCAACTACTAGAAATAGACGAGCTCATTATAGGTCTAACGATCGTTGCTATCGGCACCAGCTTGCCGGAACTCGCGGCAAGCGTTAGTGCCGCTGTTAAAGGGCACTCTGACATTGCAATCGGCAACATTGTCGGGTCAAACATTCTCAATGTTCTGGCTGTTCTCTCCGTACCCGCTCTAATGCACCCGATCGGAATTGACTCCGTTGTTTTCTGGCGAGATTACGGCGTAATGACCTCGTTGACCCTTGTTCTCGTAGTTTTTGCTTTTTATCGCGAATCTATTTCGCGACCCGAAGGAGCTTTAATGCTCACTATCTGGTTAGGCTATAACGTGATCCTCTATATGCAGGCATCTGTGTGAACAAAGATCTTCGTTCAAGGCTAGCTACGACTGAATTGCTTATTCTCGACGTGGACGGAGTCTTGACCGACGGACGACTTTTCTACGGTTCCGGGGGGGTTGAAATGAAGGCTTTCAATGCGCATGACGGTTACGGACTCAAGAAAATCCAACTGGAAGGTATCTCAATCGCTATCGTTTCTGGACGCACGTCGGACATCGTCGAAAAAAGGGCCAAAGAATTGAATATTCGCTTTCTTTTTCAAAACGTCGGCCAGAAAAACGAAGTCCTTGAGGAACTACACCGAGAAAGCGGTATCGAACCTCGGCACATGGCCCATGTCGGAGATGACCTACCGGACCTGGCTCTGTTTCAAAGCGTCGGCCTCGGGATTGCCGTCGCTGACGCGCGTGTAGAAGTACGAAAAAGTGCCGATTTCGTCACGAACGCAAAGGGGGGCGAGGGTGCGGTGCGAGAAGTGTGCGAACTTATACTGGCGTCACGTCTCGAAGGAAACGAATGATACGCTGGTACCTGATCGCCGGACTTGTCGTCGCCACTTTCTTCGCCTTCTGGGGGTTGGAGTCCGAAGAAACATTGCACCGTACCTTACCACCAGAATTGTCGGATCGGCCTAGTCTTTACCTTGAAAACGCGAGAATCAGCCAGTTTGGTTCGCATGGTCTAAACCGATACACGATATCGTCAAAGGCGATCAGCCAGCATACGGCGACGGGTCACTCGACTCTGGTACAACCTTCTTTGACCTTCCATCAGCCGGGCGAATCTCCCTGGTATATTAACTCGGAGCTCGGAGAGATCAAACGGCATTTAAGCGCCCAAAACGCGCCGCCCGGTGACGCGATCGGCCCTGGAACATCGATTCACTTCACGGGTCAAGTGCGGCTTTCAAGAGGCCGTAACAATCAAACACTCATGGAGCTTCAGGGTGAATCGTTGACAATTTTTCCGGAACTAAAGCGCGTTGAATCCAACGAGCCTGTTATTATCGAAACGTCTTCAAGCAATGCCCGCGCCGCGAGTTTTGAATGCGACCTTGAACAAAATTTTTTGCATCTTCGATCCTCAACTGACCAGCGGGTTCACTTTGTCATCCTTCCGAAAAATCGGATTTGAAGTTATTGCTGTTTGTTGGTGTTTAACGTCGCTGTCTGCCCCCGATTCCTCATTTGATAACGAAACGCCAATCCATATTCGTGGCGACGATCTGCGGGGAGACATGACGACCCGCACCGTGATCAGTGGCTCAGTGACATTGGATCAAGGAAATATTCATGTCGAGGCAGACTCGATGACGATCGATTGGTTGGAAGGTGAAGTGCAAAGAATTACAGCGAACGGAGATAAAGCTCACTTCACGCGAACTATTAGTAAGGACAATTCCTCAATCGATGCGCGGGCCCACAACATAATCTATCACCGTGAACTCAACCAAATAGAACTCCAGGGGATGGCGTTTCTTAGACAAGGAGGCAGCCTATTTCGTGGCGAAAAAATTCTCTACGACATCGGTGCCGGCCTAGTAAAGGCCGATTCTGGAATGTCGGGAGGAGTTGAATTCATCTGGGACCCTCGAGAATAAGTTCTCGATGTCAATCCTACGAGCAGCTAATCTCCATAAAAGCTACCGCGGCAGACCAGTTGTTAACGATTTATCCATCCACGTCTCGAGCGGAGAAATCGTTGGACTTCTGGGACCCAATGGAGCCGGAAAAACCCTCAGTTTTCACATGGTTGTGGGTCTGGTGAGACTGGACAGTGGCACGGTATCAATCGATGAGCACGTCCTCTCCAATGCACCCATGCATCAACGCGCCCAGAAAGGATTGGTTTATTTACCCCAGGAACCGAGTGTTTTTCGAAAGCTCTCGGTTGAGAACAATTTGCACGCCATCATTGAATTGAGGGGTGATCTTGACAAGTCGCAGAAAAAATCTTTAGCACAACAGCTTCTTGCAGAGTTTAATCTGAACGAGATTAGCGAAGTGATTAGTGAGCGACTTTCTGGCGGAGAAAGGCGTCGACTAGAGATTGCTCGCGCGCTCGCAAACCAGCCACGTTTTTTGTTACTCGACGAACCGTTTGCTGGCGTCGACCCAATTTCTGTTGACGACATCAAGGTTGAAATTCGCAAACTTGCAACTCGTCAAATCGGCGTACTCATCACCGACCACAACGTTCGAGAAACCTTGGATATCTGCGATCGGGCGTACATCGTAAACGAAGGGCGCATCATTGCCGATGGAACGGCACACGACGTACTATCAGATGAGGTGGTGCAACGAGTCTATCTAGGGCCGCGGTTCTCTATTTAGACAGCGATTATAAATCGCCAGCAATATCCATCGAACCGATTGGAATATGAAACAAATTCCCTCAATTAAAACCCGCCAACGGTTCAAGGTCACGCCACAGTTGCGAACCGCGATAGGGCTATTACAGCTTTCCGGCAGCGAGCTTCAGCTCGAAATTCAGCAAGCTATCGAAACAAACGCACTCCTCGAAATCGAAAACAATAACCCTCAACAATTCGTCGATGAAGTCGTAGATACGAATTCTCATCCATACAACGAATCGATAAGACGCGAGTCAGATTGGCCGAACGACACTCGTATTGAAGGCCAGGATGACCTGTACGCTGACGAAGATTCAGGCATCGATCGATATTGGCTACCCGCTCATGAGAGATCCGATATTGATAGATCCCGCTTGGACACCTACGAAGTTGCTGATCATTCGGTGTCGCTGTCAGATCATCTTACCCAGCAAATAGACTTCGCATCACTCACGGTTGTACAAGACGTGATAGCCCGAGCAATTATCGACGGCATCAATGATGATGGCATGCTGCAAAACAGTTTGGTCGAAATAGCGGCGAGCCTTCGCCCGGAGGTAAATGCCTCTTTGATCGAAATGGAGAAGGTCCTGAAGGTTATTCAAGATCTAGATCCGGCTGGCGTGGGTTCCCGAAATCTCCAGGAATGTCTCCTGATACAACTGCGACTTCTTCCTAAGGACTCCCATTCAAAAAGGGTCGCAATACGAGTACTAGCCGATCATTTTGAATTTCTTGCGTCGCAAGATTTCGATCGGCTTTCCCGCATTTTGAATATGCCAGCCAAGGACTTGCTTGAAGCAGTCGATTTGGTCCGATCACTCAACCCAAGGCCTGGTTCAATAATTGTTTCCACTCTCACTGAATACGTCGCACCCGATGTGATCGTCCGCGAGGACAATGGTCGATGGCTGGTTGAATTAAACCCAGACGTTACACCCCGAATAAGAATTAATCCCATATACGATCAACCTTCAACGATGTCGACGAAATTTCAGTCCAATGCTTACGTTCGCGAAAACTTACGACATGCAAAGCTATTTCTTCAAGGTGTAGAACATCGAAATTCAACGTTGGCCAACGTTTCTCGTTGCATCGTCGAGCACCAACACGGATTTCTAGAACACGGGTTGAGTGCAATGAAGCCTCTGTCTCTAGCCGATATCTCGTCTAAATTGGACATACATGTCTCCACGGTTTCGCGAATCACGACCCGCAAGTACCTACTGACGCCCCGAGGGTTATTTCCTTTGAAGTATTTCTTCTCCAAAACCATCTCCACAACCGATGGGGAACCAGTAGCTAGTATTGCCGTTCAAGAATTGATACGGAACATAATTAGTCGCGAAGAAAAACGGGATCCGTTATCCGACAACTCTATCTCGAAACTACTTGAGTCTGACGGGATGAAAATAGCCCGACGAACGGTTACGAAATATCGGGAAATCATGGCAATTCCAACGTCTAACAAACGCAAAAAGCACTATTGGGCATTGGGGATTCAAGTAAGGCGGAATAAAATAGTCGGTTAAAAAGTATCGAACATTGATAATCAATTTCGGATCAATATTACCCTTAAGCTGTGTGCGACGAGGATTAGACGCCACTTCAAGAAAGGCCTCTCTTGAGACGGCAGCTGAGCTGATCGCCACCACTCAAGAGAGTATCGGTGCACGACAGCTACTGGAGGCGTTGATGGCGCGAGAAAAGCTTGGTAGCACCAGCCTTGGGGATGGTATTGCAATTCCGCATTGTCGATATCCGAACTGTCAAAAGCCCGTCGCCTCACTCTTGTACCTGTCGGACCCAATTAGTTTTGACGATCAAAACGTCGACCTTCTATTCGTTCTCGTTGTACCGGAACAAGAAACCCGCCTGCACCTGGATCTCTTGGCTATTCTCGCACGAGTCTTCGACGGTCAACCAAATGCTCAGGATTTGCGAAAAACGCGAAACGATCGAGAACTGTACGAAGTTTTTCAACGCCAAGTTGCCGAGGCATTAGCGGAGTGAAATTAATCGTCATCAGCGGACGGTCGGGTTCAGGGAAAAGCACTGCACTTAACGCTCTTGAAGATGAGGGTTTCAGTTGTATTGATAATTTTCCGGCCGGCCTGCTACCACAACTAATCCAATCTAATTTGGAGGCCAAAATCATCCAAGATCTCGCAGTCTGTATCGATGCGCGGAATCTACCAAAAGATCTCGAACAACTGCCCCAGCGGCTTAAAGCGCTCGACCAAATCGATCTGAAAATTCAAGTCATATTTCTCGATGCGTTTGCCGATACTCTGATACAACGCTTCAGTGAAACCCGTCGTCGACACCCCCTCACTCACCTCTTCCACGATTTACGCGAGGCTATTGACATGGAACGAGAGGTCCTTGCTGTCGTTTCTGAGTTGGCCGATCTTCAGATAGACACTACAACATTAACGGGCGCAGACCTCGTGGAAATGATCAAAGTCCGCGTAATCAACAAATCCGCTAATAGCATGTCACTTCTTTTTCGGTCGTTCGCATTTAAGAATGGAGTTCCTACCGACTCTGATTTCGTTTTCGATGTCCGCTGTTTACCCAATCCCTATTGGCAAAAGGATCTCCGGTCTTTGACCGGGGCTGATCAAGCAGTCCGCAATTTTCTCGATTCACAACCAGTAGCAACTCTTTTGGCCAACGACATCTGTAGCTTCCTTGAAACTTGGTTATCCGAATTCGAAAAGACAAATCGCGCATATTTAACGGTGGCTATAGGTTGCACTGGTGGCCAACACAGATCGGTTTATATGGTCGAAAGATTGGCGACGCATTTTTCGCAAAAGTATCCTGACGTCTTGGTACGGCACCAGGAAACCAATATCGCGACTAATGCGATGCGTTGATCTCCATATCGTTAACAAGCTTGGGCTGCATGCTCGGGCGTCGTCGAAACTCATCCAGGTAGCGCGCCAATTTCGGTGCAACATCGAGATTGGTGTTCGAGACGGTGAATTAGTAGACGCAAAAGGTATTTTGAATCTTTTAACTCTCGCGGCTGGCAAGGGTACGGTCCTTACGTTAAGAGTAAATGGCGAAGATGAGGACGACGCCCTTGAAGCCTTGAAATCGATAGTCGCCGACCGTTTTGGAGAAGCTGAATAACGCATCGTGGTTTGCAGAATCGGTCAGCTCTTTTTGGACCATCTTCTTCCAATTAGCCACAATGCTGACCTCTTCGATAGGAAACACCCGCTTTCCCTTATCGACCCAAACCCCAGACGCGCCCAGCGAATAATCCATGGTGTCAAATTTACTCACTGACCGATGACAATAAACCTTGTTCCAAATTCTCCGTTGAGCTCCTTCAGTGAACCAGTAACAGCTACGACCTGCAAATAAGTATGCCGTTCGAATCGGCACCCCAAATTTGGATTATCAAACCGACTTGACCGAACTACAAGAATCTGGGGAATTCGGCAGAATGACCCTGCTTGGGATGATCGCTCATGGTTTTTTTTTGACCTGAGTTTGCAACGAACTAGAAGTATTCAAATCGTTGGTGAACATACTGACAAACTCGACCCGGGGATCATTTACGGTCCCGCTAATCTGATACTTCCCACTCGAAAGATTTTCGATCTGGGCACCAAAAATACGCCGACCAAGCAACACTCCGACGCCTGCCACCGGATTGGCAATCGCAATGTATGCCGCATACCACGGTAGGCTGTCCGAAACTGGGAGCGTTATAACAAGCTCGTTATCAAGCCGTCCGTCAGATAAATCAACCGTACCGTTGACACGAAAAAGCAACCCATTACCTTCCACAAACATCGGCTCCGTAAACCCCAAAATGCCAGATTGGAATTTCACCCGAGCTTGTATTCGATTAAAGCTGACACCTTTAGATAAGACGTCCGAGAAATTCCCAGATAACCGTCGGGCGATGGTTGAATAATTCAGCAGTCCCAAAACACGAGCGACCCCGCGACCCTGCTCGATGTTGACAAATCGTCCGTTATCAATCTCCGAATTAAAGAGTCCATCGACTTTGTTAACGGCGAATGCAAGCGGAGATCCGGGCCAAGTAAGGTCACCCTCTCCTCGGAACGATTCGCCTTCGATACTGAGGTCAAAACCCCATTGAGACAGCACCGATCCAAGCGCAACGCCCTGAATACTGCCGACAAAGTGCGTCCGATTGGTGGAACGAGCCCAAAACATCTCTTGATCGCTACTGATCTCGATACCTCGTATTGCCCCTTCCAGCCCGAGCACCCTCAACCCATCGGGGTGCGGGCGGAGGCGAAAACGCCAGCGGCCAAAGTCGTTGATGGAGCCATCGATATCGGTCACCAACACGCTACGGACCGTCACGTCTGCCGGAAAAACTTTTCCAATTATGTCGAACGACAGTGGATCAGACGGTTCCGCCTGACCAACTCGGTTGAATCTTGGGATTCGAATTTCATCTATATCGACTACCCACGGATCATCAAATTTCCGTGTGACCGTGGCATCGACTTGGTCCGAGGACAGTTTGATTTCTAGCGCGCCGCCAAACGATCCACCCGAGACGACCGCGTTCGTAAACTCCAGGTCTCCCGCTCGCAGCGCATCGATTCGAAAATCATTCAGTCGCCAACTGATTGCGTTGTTTAAATCGGCAATATTCGCGTCGATTTCGAAAGAATCCAAACCACCGGAAACCACCACGCTTTCCTCGTTTTCTGACACAACAACAGCTGGTGCCCCAATGCCAACCGACCCGCGACGTATGCGATTGTCATAAAGGTGGACCCATCCCGCCGTCCTGCCGTGCCGAAACGAAAATGATGTATACGAATCCAAGAATTGAATATTTACATCCAAAGGACGCGCCACCGACGGCGATTTAGCCCACTCCTCGGGCAAGTTTAGGTCAACGCCCACCAAATCCGACGTGAATGTCAGTTCAGACGGTCGCGACGAATCTGGGAAGATCGATACCTTTGCGGAATACTCCATAATTCCCGTCGCCATCTTCGAGTCGCTTACTTCAATTAGAGTAAGCAAATCGGAAGCGTTTATCTGACCACTGAACCCCACTCCCACGAACTCTTCCTGCGCGTTACTCCTTGAGATGATTTCAATATCAATTGGCATACCGAATAGATTTGCAGAGAGATCGCTTTTCACGACGGTGTGAGGAGAGTGATACTCAACTACCCCATTTAAAGCATCAAACCGTACGCCAAGATGATCCATTGAAACCGCGGCGTTATTGAATTCAAGCTCTAATTTGACGTTTCCAGCCTCCCGCACGCGATCCGTCAACGGAACTCGTAAGCTCGCGCCAATACCCATGGAACCCTCACCAACAAAGTTGCCACTCAGTACGGGAATAAAGTGTCGGATTGGCGTTTCTTGAGCGAATAACAACGCGCGAGCGACGGGTAACAAGACCTCCAAATTTACGTCGAGATACGAGCCCTTTGAAGGTATCGAAATATCGGCGCTAATAATCCCCGTGTTAAAGCTCGTTGCTTTCCATAAATCGACCCGGATTTCTTTAGCCGCGACTTTAAGTCGCCCATCGGCATCTGAAACCAACGGCCAGTCTTCATGGTAGTCCATAGAAACTGATTCAAATTCCGCGAGAAGTTCAACGCGCCTGAGAGGCAACCCCCGGCGTGCAACATTCCGACCGTGATACACCAATTGAACGCTCGAAACAGATCCAACATCTTGTAAACTCGTCGTCAGCCAGGACTTTAGTCCCTGCGGTAGACCAATAGGGACATATTCCTTTGCTCTTGGAACAACCATTTTTTTTGCATTCGCAATCAGGGTAGTCCGATGCTCGCTCCCGTATTTCTTCGGCATGGAAATTCCGAAACCGCCCGCAATTATGCTTTCGTCGTTAGTAAAGTTGAGATTTTCTCCGCGAATACCAACGTAATCTCGCCCGATCCAAAAGACGATCGGGCCAACCGCCTCGTCAAAGAGAAGGGGGGCGTCAAACACCTTAGGCAGTGTAATTGTCCCCGAATTCGAATCGAGATCTAGTTTGATTACATTTCCATGCCCGCCTATTGACCCAGAAACGTCCTGTAATCCGGGCAGCCCGCGGTGGTTCTTGAAGGACAACCGTTCGACCTGCGCTGCAAACGCAGTTCCCTGTCGGTCGATACGAAAAACTGCTTTCTGTAGACGGCCTGATGCGTCCAGTTGTTTAATCCATAGACCGACAGGATGGTCACGACCAAATAATCGGGTTGCGAACGTCGATAGAGTGCGAAGGTCTATTGTCGGACTAAATAACTCCAACCGATCGCGCACATCCGTAACTAAGTTCAACGGCGAAAGTTCTACGCGGCCTGCCACCGAATCGAGTCGAATATTATTGATGGACCCTCGATATCCATCTCCCTGGAGGCCCCCGGTCAGGTTTGCTGAGGCAACAAATCTTGAGTCGTCGTCCTGTCCGCCTTCGAACAATGCTTTGACCGAAAAAAGTTCCCCTTTCGTACTTTTTTTCCAGCCCCCGGTCACATTCAACTTGCCGACAGGCACCCCAAAAATCTCAGCTACTTTGTCGTTAAATGTAACGTCACGTAGTTCTACAAATCCGAGGCCGTCACCACTACTACGCCCCCAAAACGAGTCACTAAAGTCCAACTCCAAACGTCCTCTGCAACGCGCGCAGCTCTTACCTGGACCTACGTTAAGTGAGATGCGACGGCGTCCGTCGAGGTTCAAGCTTCTAGCTCCGATAATGAAGGATGCCGATTTACCGTAACGAAAACCTTCGAGTTCAACTGAAACACTTAGGTCTTCTCCATCGATCAAAACGCTAAAAATGTCGAGAGTCGGTTGGCCCGTCCTGTCAACCCCTCGTACGCGCCATCCTGAGTCCATGTGTTCCAAACCAATGTACGCCGATCCAACTACCAACCTACTTACGACAACACGGTTATATAACAGGCTCTTTAGAAAGTTGATTTCGAAGAAGACTTCGTCCAACCGTCCACCCGCGAACGTAATACTGCGTGCAGTAAATGTCGGATTGAGGCGACTCCATCCACCTGCAGCTCCCTCTAGGGATACATCGTATGAAACCAACAATTCATTGATCGAGGGCTCCAAGTAACTCAGGTTCGCGGAAAAAATTCTTCCTATGACCTGAAGCCCGGCAAGGAACCCTAGCACTGCGATTACGAAGACCAAGACGAACCTTAGCGAGCGACTCAACGTCGTATCCCTATTTTCGCTTAATTGCTTTCAAAGTAGGGTGTAATCGATTTTCGGGTACCGACGTTTCAACAACGATCGTAAACAAATGACAGTGTTTGCTGACTTCACGTCCTCTCGTTGTCCGACTTGTTTAGTCGCTTCGTGGATCAGGAAGTTCAATCAATTTGAACTCGCCAGGTCCACAATCTTGCTCAACTTCAAAGCAAATTTCGCATTCCAACTCAGTGCTGAAATGTTCTAGACGGGCCGACTCTTGGCCAACCATTCGATCTACAACCTCTCGACTAGTCCTGACCAAATATCCTAATCCACGGCTTGGATCTTCGACACGGGCCTCGACAGCAGCATGCAACGCACGGAACAGGTCAAAAGCGGTTGTTTCAAGACCCCTAACGATTCCTTCACCACCACATCTCGAACAGCGATCGCTCATCTGTTCCGCTAGGGATTTTCGGGTACGTTTCCGGCTGAGCTCAACTAGCCCAAACTCCGAAAAATCTCCGATTTGCACCCGACTTGGATCGCCTTCAAATGCCCTCTCAAAAGCCGCCATAACATCGCGCCGATGGACCGCCTCGCCCATGTCGATAAAATCCACCACGACAAGTCCGCCTATATTCCGGACTCTCATCTCTCGAGCAATCACCCGAGCCGCTTCCATGTTGGTCTTAAATGCAGTGTCTTCTAAGTTCTTCGAACCGACGAAACGACCCGTGTTTACATCGACGGTACACATCGCCTCAGTATTCTCAATCAACAAATGTCCGCCCGACGGCAACTCCGCTTTCCGCATCAACGCTTTTTCTAGCTCCTCATTCAGCTTGCGCCGTTGATGCTTGCTATCGGTAGTTAATGTTAGCCCCGAGATATATTCAGGCATATAACTCGTAACGAAATCTTTTACTTGCGCTAAAGTATCTTCGTCATTCACTACTATCGACTCTACCTTAGTGTTAACGAGGTCTCGGACCGCACGCGTATGCAGAGGAAGCTCTTGATATACAACTTCGCCGTTTGCTACAGCTTTCGCCTTTTCAGCGACCTGTTGCCACAGGCGTTCAAGAAATTCGACATCGTCTTCAAGATCCTCGATCGGCGCTCCTTCAGCTACCGTACGAACGATATATCCATAACTACTCGACATTTCTTGCCGAAAATCGTCCATCAAATTACGTAATCTTTCTCGTTCGGATTCCTCCCGAATACGCTGGGACACACCTATTCGATCGTTATACGGCATGAGCACTAAGTAGCGACCGGCCACTGTTAAATTCGTGGTCAAACGAGCGCCTTTGCCAGCAATAGGATCCTTACTTACCTGTACCAACAATGATTGCCCTTCATGCAAAACACTTCTTATATCTAATGGTTCTTCAGATCGGCTGCGAGCATGTTCATCGACACGCCGTTTATCGGAATCAATGACGTCCATCGCGCCCGGAACTATATCCCGCACATGCAAAAAGCCGGGGCGTTCGCCTCCAAACTCAACGAAAGCGGCCTGAATGCCTGGAACGACCCGGTCGACGCGACCCAGATAAATGCTGCCTGTCAGACTGTATCGGCCATCGCGTTCGATATGCACTTCCCGCAGGATTTCATCCCCGTAGAGCGCAACACGCGTCTCATACTCACTGACATCAATTACTAACTCTTGTTGCATCTGATCTGATCAAGTCCGGTTTCGCCAGGTATCGACGCCGAAGGAACTCAAAAGACCCTCAGTTTCTACCAGTGGCAGCCCAATCACCGCACTGTAACTCCCGATTACTTTCTCCACAAATATCCCGCCTACACCCTGAAGGCCATAACCACCCGCCTTATCCAAAGGTTCACCCGTGTCCCAATATCGGGATGCCTCGCCCGACTTCAGATTGCGAAAGTGCACCTTCGCGGCTACAACAGCGATTTCGACCCGGCCCCGCAAAGAAATTGCGACAGCGGTCACGACCTCATGTTCGCGACCCGAGAGGGTGTCAATGAAAGAAATGGCCTGCCCTCGATCTACAGGTTTTCCAAGAACTTCCCCATCGACAAGCACGATCGTGTCCGCCCCCAGGACCGCAAGATCTGTATATACATGCGTGGCCTTTGATCGCGCCATTCTTCCGACGTAATCTCGTGGCTCTTCCCCGGGGTTTATTGACTCGTCGATGTCGGCAGGCTCAATCAAGAATTTAAACCCGACGCTATGGAGTAAATCAGCTCGCTGAGGCGACCCCGATGCTAAAACAAACTGCGCGTCACTCACCGAATATAGAAACTCGCTTTAACTCGACCAAGTACCCGATACAAGGGTATCCACCACAAGCCTGTGCAGACCGCGTTAAAAACTATATATGGTGAATACGCAACACCGTTAAGAAGATTGTCGATAAATGCCTTGATCAAAAGGACACCGAGACACATGGCAAACACGAGCGCGACTTCTTGGAAAGGCGAATAGAGACGCACTCGGGGCTGTAGTTTCCAGCCAGCAAGTGACACCGCCGCTAAGCAGGCGCCGTTCGTGCCGATCGCATCACCAACCAATACATCCACCAATGTTCCACACAACCAAACACCAACCAACCCTATTCGTTCTGGTAATTCGATGGCCCAATAAAAACAAACCAACACCATCCATTCGGGACGCAACAAACCTACCCAGTCGGGTACACCCCTCGGTAAGTGGCCTACGGTTACAAGCATCCCGATCAGAAGGGTGGATAGAACGACCATTCCACGAATCAGGGCGTTCATGGTGTCGCCCCTTCGAACAAGATGAGTACGTGGCGACTCGTGTCCAGCTGAGCTCGAATGCTAGCGTATACGTCGGCATAGCTCCTGGCTGGATCGATGTCGACCGATTGTACTTCGCCAACGGGATACCCCCTTGGAAACCGACCACCCAATCCTGAGCTAACGAGCAGGTCGCCCTTTCTGAGATCTGCCGTCGTCGAAACATATTCAAGATCAAGTCGATCGTTACGACCTGTTCCGACTGCAATCGAACGAAATCCGGACCGCACGATCTCTATCGGGATCGCATGCCTAGGATCAGACACCATTAAAACTCGAGCGTTAGACTGCCCCGTCGCAATAATTTGGCCGAACAAACCTTCAGCATCAATCACTGCCTGACGTACTCTCACGCCATCTCCCTTTCCTTTGTCAACAACCACTTCGCGCCGCTGGTTATTTGGGTCGATTCCCACGATTTCCGCGACCAAAACGTCTTCGGACAACCGCGCACGGCTTCCGAGTAGTTCCCTCAGACGGATATTTTCAGCTTCAATGGCAGCTAGTCGCTGCGAACTATAGGAAAGTCGACGTATTTCGCCTTCTAGATTGGAATTCTTTTCTTGCATCTTATTTCGAGAAGCAAAAAACTCGATCAACAGGTCTGTCACGAAATAAGGGGCTTCCGCAATCGATTGGATCGGACTTGCGATCACAGAAAAACCTACCTTCAGCGGGTCGAGCATCGTCTCGTCACGCGACTCCACCACTAGCAAACAAACCGAAGCGAACGACAGAACGAATAGTATGTACTTTGCACTCGACTCGGGGGTGAATAGCCGCTTAATTGTCGTTCACCCGTTCATTCGGACAAAAATCAATGGTACATCGGGGAACAATAAACCTGGGCACGCCGTAGCATTCTCGCGTCCCGTTATTGCTATCTACAGCAGTACGTTGGGTTTTGCGCGCGCGAGATCCTCGAGATGCTTTCCACCCCCTTGCACGACGCAAGTCAGCGGGTCCTCGGCGACGGTCACGGGCAATCCGGTTTCTTCCGCCAAGAGTATGTCAATGTCTTTTAGGAGGGCTCCTCCGCCAGTCAATACCATCCCGCTCTCCGCGATATCAGACGCAAGCTCGGGTGGACATTGTTCTAGTGCTCGTTTCACCGCTTGCACAATCATTGAGAGAGGCTCCTGGAGAGCGTCGAGAATGTCGTTGCTATTGAGTGTAAAACTGCGAGGCACTCCTTCAGCTAGATTTCGGCCACGCACATCAATTTCTAATATGTCTTTTTGGGGATAGGCCGTACCTATCTCCTCTTTTATTTTTTCTGCGGTAGCTTCACCAATCAAACTACCCTGAGTTCGACGTACATATGCACTAATGGCTTCGTCGAATCGATCGCCCCCAACACGCAAACTATCCGAATACACAACACCGCTGAGCGAAATAATCGCGAGTTCTGTCGTACCACCGCCGATGTCAATCACCATCGTACCGACCGCCTCATCGACGGGAAGGCCCGCGCCAATAGCAGCAGCCATAGGTTCTTCAAGCAGGAGTACATCGCGCGCTCCAGCCCGTTCAGCAGATTCTCTAATTGCACGCTGTTCGACCTCGGTCGACTTGCACGGTACACACACGACGATTCGTGGACTGGGTCTAAGACCGAGCGCATGTTTGGGATGTACTTTCTGGATGAAGTGCCTGAGCATCTGCTCAGTTACATCGAAATCAGCGATAACACCGTCCTTCAGCGGTCTGACGGCCGTGATGTCGCCTGGGGTACGGCCGAGCATGCGTTTTGCGTGCATACCGATCGCTTCAATTGATTCTCTACCATTCTTATGAGTGCGAATTGCAACGACGGAAGGTTCATCCAAAACAATACCCTGCCCACCCACATAGATGAGCGTATTCGCTGTACCCAGGTCAATAGAGAGATCCCGGGAAAACAGTCCTCGGATATACTTCAGCACGCTGTCTTTCTCTGATCCCCGTGCGGGACTCAGCACTCTAGCACGACACCCTGACCACCTGAAGCAAGGAGATTGTCGCGACGCTGTTTGTTGTATGCTGGTGACTCGGCCCTGAAATAAAAGGCCTTAGCCAAGTCGCCGAACCTGGTTTAGATTATGCGGCTTCCAACGAGCTGAGGTAGCCTAAACGTGGACCAACAAACAATCGATAAACTGCTATCGCTGAGCCGACTCTCGTTGTTACCAGACGATCGAGAAAAGCTATTGCGAGACTTATCCTCCATCGTTGGACTGGTCGATTTCATGCGGTCCATCGATACCGAAGGCGTTGAGCCGCTAGCACATCCTCTTGAGGTCACCCAACGGCTTAGACCGGACGAGCCCGATACATCTTTCGACCAAGAACATTATCAGGCGATAGCTCCACAAATTCGTGATGGCCTCTACTTAGTTCCAAGGGTCGTTGAATGAATCCATACGCGACCGTGACTCAGCTGCGTTCTGGCCTCGATAACGGCGACTTCAGTGCGGAGGAACTTTCACATTTTTACCTCGACCGAATTGATGCAGAAGAGGACCTTAACTGCTTTATAACCGTTGACGCCGAAGGCGTTCTCGAGGCTGCCAAAAGAGCCGATAAAGCTATCGCGGACAAGCGTATCGGCCCACTAACAGGCATTCCTATCGCCCATAAAGACATTTTCTGCACGCGAGGATTATTGACGAGCTGCGCGTCGCGCATGCTCAACAATTTTGTCGCACCCTACGACGCAACAGTTGTAGACCGATTAAAACGGGCCGGCGCCATTACGATCGGTAAAACCAATATGGACGAATTCGCAATGGGCTCAAGCAATGAAACCAGTTTCTACGGACCGGTCAAGAATCCATGGGATCGAGAGTGCGTTCCCGGTGGTTCCTCGGGCGGCTCAGCCGCCGCGGTAGCAGCAGGCTTGGCCGCCGCATGCACCGGGAGCGATACCGGAGGTTCAATTCGGCAGCCCGCGAGTTTTTGTGGCGTTACTGGTTTAAAGCCGACCTACGGAAGAGTGTCTCGCTACGGCATGATTGCGTTCGCCTCGAGTTTGGATCAAGGCGGGCCTCTCGCACGCTCAGCCTCAGATGCCGGGACCCTGCTCAACGCGATGGAAGGATACGATCCAAACGATTCGACCAGTGCGATCGCCGACCCGACCGACATCTTTAGCTCGAGTCGTGCACTAAAAATAGGCATTCCATCCCAATACTGGAATGACCTCAGTCCCTCATTGACAAAGGCGCTTGAAGAAGCGCGTCGTACCCTGGAATCCTTAGGTCATCGTTCCCTTCCAGTTGAGCTACCGCACACCAACGCGGCGACTGCTGTCTATTATGTGATCGCTGGAGCTGAAGCCTCGACTAATCTGTCAAGATACGACGGTATTCGGTACGGCCATCGAGCCGCGTCACCCGAGAATCTAGAAGATCTCTATCAATTTTCTCGCTCCGAGGGCTTCGGTAGCGAAGTTAAACGACGTATCTTGACTGGTACCTATGCACTTTCGGTAGGTTACTACGACGCCTACTACCTGAAAGCTCAACAAATCCGCCGTCTTATCCGCCAGGATTTCTTAGACGCCTTCGGGGAGGCAGATGTCATTCTCACGCCCGTCTCACCTTCAACCGCGTTCAAAAGGGAGGCATTGATCGAAGATCCTATCAGCATGTACCAACAAGATATCTACACGACACCGGCTAGTCTGGCTGGGCTCCCCGCCCTCTCTCTTCCCTGCGGAGTAAGCGATCAAATGCCCGTGGGGATGCAATTGATTGGCCCGCACTTTGGCGAGTCATCGTTGCTGACTCTCGGACGGGAATATCAAAGCGAAACCGACTGGCACGCACTGCATCCGGCGGACAACCATGACTGAATGGGAGGCGGTTATTGGGCTGGAAGTTCATGTTCAGCTTGCAACACGTTCGAAAATATTTTCGCGTGCTGCTACGACCTTCGGTGAATACCCGAACAGCAATGCAAACGCTGTCGACATCGCGTTGCCCGGCGCGCTCCCCGTGTTGAACGAAGAAGCCGTGCGCATGGCGATCAAGTTCGGTCTCGCCATTGATGCTGAAATAGCTTCGTCATGCCGTTTTGATCGTAAGAACTACTTCTACCCTGACTTGCCAAAAGGTTACCAAATAAGCCAGCTCGACCAACCCATCGTGGGTCGAGGAACTTTGCCCATTTTTTTCGGTGACGGTTCTATTCGCGAGATCGGGATCACGCGCGCTCATCTCGAAGAGGACGCCGGCAAATCCATTCACACCGCGTACGACGGCCTAACCGGAATTGATCTAAACCGGGCGGGGACACCCCTGCTCGAAATTGTCTCCGAGCCCGAATTACATTCAGCCGCCGAGGCCGCTGCTTATTTTCGAGAGCTTCATGGCCTTGTCACAACCCTCGAGATCTGCGATGGCAACCTTAACGAAGGCTCAATGCGCTGTGACGCGAATATCTCTATTCGGCCGAAGGGCGCCGTGATCCTGGGCGAACGCACCGAAATTAAGAACGTCAATTCGTTTCGGTTCGTCGAAAGGGCCCTCAAGTACGAAATAGACCGCCAAATTGCAGTCCTCGAATCGGGTGGTAAAGTCGTTCTCGAAACGAGGCTTTATGATTCCGAGCGAGATGAAACTCGCTCCATGCGTTCAAAAGAGTCATCGGACGATTATCGGTATTTTCCAGATCCCGATCTCTTGCCCGTAGAGATCCCCGATGAGCTCATCGAGTCCGTCCGCGTAACCATGCCCGAACTCCCTACAGCTAAACGCAACCGATACATACATGAACTTGGTCTAACCGATTATGAGGCGGGTCGACTTATCGAAGACCCCCATGGAGCAAGATACTTCGACGCAGTAGCGGAGCTAAGCGTCAACGCAAAACTTTCTGCCAACTGGATTCTCGGCAACGTTGCCGCCGCACTCAATCGCGACGAAATCAGCTTCGTCAACGTCCCAATCGCACCCGATCAGCTTGGAACACTTCTCAAACGTATCCAAGACGAAACTATAACCGGAAAGATCGCAAAATCTATTTTCGAATTACTATGGACTGAGGGCGGGAGCGTCGACGGAATTATCGAAAGCCAAGGATTACGACAACTAGACAACACTCGAGAACTGGAAGGCGTTGTATCCCAAATCATCAGCGATTTCCCGGACCAAGTCGGGCAGTTCCGCGAAGGCAAGGAGAAAATACTCGGTTTTTTCGTCGGTCAGGTTATGAAAGCAACGAATGGTAAAGCTAACCCGAAACAAGTTAACGAAATCCTCCGGCGTGAACTTCGCGCATAACCCCTTACGTTATAACGAAATTAACTTGAGATCGTCTTCGTAAGAACGCCACGCCTCATCATCTATAAACAAACAGCGTTCACGCGTTCATGGGTACGGAAGTTGACGTAATTCGCGTTCATCTTGGATATCTCTCCAGTTGGCTTCGCCTTCGAGAGCGTCCTTCTTTTCGGTGATATCTGGCCATATCTCAGCCATCGTTACATGAATCTCCATGCGGTTAACATCGTACGAGTCTCTAGACTCAGCGCCTTGGTATTAAATCGTCGTTACGTGGCCGGCCTCTTCGCGGTAATCCAATCCGCGTACCTACCACCATATCCAACTGCGTCCCAGCGAGCTTGAATTAACCTCATGATCTCTGAAATGCCGTCTGGGGGGATTTTCGGACTGGCGAGCACTTGCTCAATGATAGTTGGAGTGATCTGTTTCGAATTGCGGCGACTCTCCACTATGTTGCCCTTGCCAGTGAGGACGTTGCCGAGCCCATACACTCCTTCAACGAGTCGCCCCTCTTCGTTGTTCTGCCATTGGTACAACTCCCCTCTCATCGGCACACCATCAATCGGTACCGGCGTGCTACCTATCGAGCTAATTACCTGTTTCGAATGTGCTTCGAACTCAGTGTTCTCTATTCTTAGAACTCGCCCACCAACTATTTCGGTACGTTGAAACACGAAACCGTTTAACGCGCCATTTTTTTCGATAACCTCCACAGGTACAGCATTCGGCTGAAAACGCACTAAGTACTTCCGAATCACTTTGTCCATAATCTTGACCCGAGTGCCTTTGAGCTTCTCAATGCGCTGAGCAGTTGGGTTTTTTATGTTCTCAAGTGGCATATCTTCTTTGCCGCGTCGATAAAAGAGCGTGCAGCCTCGGATTTTGAAGTCGTTTAGCGTAAAGCCATGCGCCTCCAGGGTTCTTGGGATTCCCCGCACCTCCATCTGTTCGATATCGACTGCGATCCCTCTATCTCCAAGGGCTCGAGCGTATAGCTCCAGGTTTAAGATTTTACAGACATCGATCGAAGCCAGGCCACCTCCAATGACGATGGCATCATCGTGGATGGGAAAGTCCTCACCGGCGAAGCCACTTTCTTCGTAGTGGTTAAACCAATAAACGAAAGGGTTCTGATAGCTCAATCCGTTTCCGATAAAACGGTCAACGCCTTCGATTGGCAGAGAGCGATCACGCCATGCTCCATGAGCAAGGATGAGAGCGCTTAGACCTATACCGTTCGAGAGAGTAGAAAAAGAAAGGTCTTTGCCAAGTTGGGTGCCGGGAACAAAGACCACTCCCGGAGTCGAAAGATTTTCGTCAATCTTAGCGTACTCCTTGCTACGCAGCTTGGAGTGCCAACGCGGGAGACCATCCTCGATCTTTCCGTAAGGGCGCATATTTTGTTCAAAGACGACTGCGATGGATCCGGTTTTCGCAACGAGAGCCGCGGCCTCCGAACCACCAACCGCCCCTCCGCAAATCCCGACGACGTGACGAGCTTCTAATAAAGAGGATAGATTCATCGGCGTATGTTAAGGGGGTTTTATCCCTACGCCAAAACGCAATCTCCTCTGCGAGACAATCGACGAAGTCGTTAGCATCCACTTTGGCCTTGCATCTAACTGGACCCATACCCGACCAAAAGGCAAATCTCTAATCCACAACAACCGGGTGCACCCTGCACAAACACCTCCGAGGTTCTGACTGACCAGCATCGTCTGAATAAAGTGTCGTTGAAGTGTAGGAACGCGCTCGATTCAACCGCTAGTATCGCCTGCCACCATACCGTATCCTCTTATCGTTAGTGGATTTGGACGCAGGGGGAGACTATGTCCGACAGCCCTTTACCCGCGGTTGACTATCTGAAGATTCCAGACGACGGTGATCCGTACCTTGAGGGATACAAGTGCTCATCTTGCGAGGCGATTTTTTTAGGAGAACGCGCCAACTGCGCGAAGTGCGGTGAGCGCGATCAGATGGAAACCGTCACGTTGGCCAATAGCGGTACCCTGTACACGTATTCCATCGTACATCGATCATTTCCCGGCATTGACGTTCCCTACATATCGGCAATTGTTGATTTGGACGGCGGCGGCACGGTCAAAGGAAATTTGATTAATGTTGATCCTGAACCCGAAAAAATCGAATTCGGCATGCCCATCGAGGTGGTCTACGATGACGCGCTAGGCCGTAAAGACAGCGAAGGTAACTCGTATCTTTCCTACTTCTTTCAACCAAGCAACGCAGCCAGCTGAGGAATAATCAAATGACAGACGCATATGTAGTTGGTGTGGATATGATCAAGTTCGGGCGGTTTCCCGATAAAACCGTCCCACAGATCGGCGCTGAAGCCGCCCACCTCGCCCTTGACGACAGCGGCCTAACCATTCAAGACATGGAGGCCCTCTACTGCGGAAATTTGGGCCAAGCAAGTGGCATGGTCGGCCAACGCATTCTCCAAGAGATTGGCCAAACAGGAATTCCCGTGGTCAACGTGTCCAATGCTTGCGCTACCGGAGCAACCGCGTTCCGCGAGGCATGGGCATCGGTCAAGGCCGGCCTCTACGATTTAGTCATCGCCGTCGGCGTAGAGCAGATGGGTAAAGGTCTTTTAGGTGGTGCCGGAGGATCTAAAGGTATTTCGAAAGAAGGCCTTTTGGGTTCAGGAACAATGCCCTCCGTTTTTGCGGAAGCAGGCATGGAGCATGCTCGAAATTACGGCACGACGTTCGAACAGTTCGCTAAAGTCTCTGTAAAGAACCATCACCACTCGACGATGAATCCGAAAGCGATGTACCAAATCGAAACACCACTCGAAACGGTTATGAACGCCGAAATGATTTCGTACCCGAATACGAAACTCATGTGCTCCGTCAACGTCGATGGTTCCGCCGCTGCAATCATCGCGTCCGAAAAGAAAGCGAAAGAACTCGGTCTGATGAGCCGGGCGATCAAAGTACGAGCTTCCGTTCTGACTTCGGATCCGTGGCAGGAACGTGATCTGGTCATGCCCGATGTCAACACATGTACGCGCCGAGCCGCTGCCGCGGCCTACGAAATGGCGGGGCTCGGTGCCGAAGACATCGATCTGGTGGAGTTACACGACTGTTTTGCGACGGCGGAAATTCTCCATTATGAAAACCTTGGCCTTTGCGACGACGGCGAAGCCGGTCGGATGATCGACGACGGAGAAGTGGCTCTCGGTGGAAAGGTTCCGGTAAACATGTCTGGTGGTTTGCTATCCAAGGGCCACCCGCTCGGTGCGACGGGCATTGCTAACATCTATGAGGTGTCAACGCATTTGCGTGGTGAAGCAGGTCAACGCCAAGTCGAGGGGGCTCGCATCGGCCTAACCCACGTTATCGGGCTAGGCAGTGCTTGCGGGATCCACATCCTCGAAAAAGCGTCGTAACGCACGTGCACTGAACTGGGAGCTCCCAGCACTTACGCTGGCGGTCCCTGTTCGTTGTCATTCAGCGGTGTCTCATGCGCATCGGGGTAGTTAGCGATACCCACAATAACCTCCGGAATGTCGCCCGGATCGTTGAGTTATTTAACGAGGCGAACGTTGACGTAGTCGTCCACACCGGCGATATCACGCAAGCTAAAACTCTCGATGTGATGGCTGATCTGCAATCACCTCTGGTTGGTGTATTCGGCAATAATGACCAGGAGCGTGCATCACTCGACTTGGCGGTCGCGACACATGGTTTTTACTTCCAAGATCCACCGTACGAAGTGGTCTGGGCATCTCGTCGCGTCGTCATCGTGCACGATCCAGCCGAATTGGACGGCGTACTTACGACCAATCATGACGTTGCTCTACATGGCCATACGCACCTGCAACGCATCGAGAACCGTCCCTCTCAACTGATATTTAATCCCGGAGAGTGTGCAGGTCACATGAAAGGACTAAATGCCATCGGAATTGTTGAACTCGATACCTTGGAGGCGAAGCTCATCCGTTTTTAGCGCTCAAATTCTGCGAGAAAACGAGTGATCCGTGCAGCGTTTGCTCCCAAATCGCTCATTCCCACTCGAGACACGGAACGCAAATCAATTAGTGACGTTCCATTAGCAGCTCGAATACGAATCACTACATCGTCTTTAAATCCAAACCAGAACGTGGTCGCCGTGGATTCAACGATGCCCGCGCGGCGATCACTATTAACGATTTCCCAGTCCATCGCTGTTGCCACCGCTAAGACTCGATCAAAACTCTCGTTGAGATTACGACCGGTACGCAATGTTTTGATCGCCGGATACGCTATCGCTTGTTGCTGTCTCTCCTCGTCCGAGGACGTCAGATCGTTGCTATTCCTACCCCGCACTTCAATCAAATGGTCGAATTCAGGCGGATCTATTAAATCGGTGGAAATATCGTGGATTGGAGGCAACCGGCTCGCGTCAAGGAACTGCACGAACATGGTGGCCAAGACCAGCGAACTAAGTATCGCTCCATAGAGAAAAGGCGCACGATATTTAATCGGGCCCACCCCGCGCGAAAACACCAACGCAGCGATCCCCCAGACCGCGCAAATCAGCGCGACTACAATCCCAGCAAATAGAAAATAAAAGCCCACGAAAAAGGACCAAAGGCCAAATCGGCTGCCGAGCGCACCCAGCAATAGCATGAGCACCGCGATGTGGGCGCCCACCAGGACAAATCGGGAAGCTCGGTAACTCGTAAACACGTTCCAACTATCCCACGAAAATTCACGTCAGCAAACCACAACGTCTTTTCACTTTTAAGTTGGCTACAATAAAATGGAAAATCTGTCCCTACATGCGTCTCACCGACGGTTTTACTGAGTACCACGAGGAGAATTGAATATCCGACATCGTTGGATCACCTACCACTCTACGGGAGATAGCTCGTGACAACGGCTGAAGCGGATTCCCTCGTGGTTGAGGGTGTCAACGTTACCGAACGCGTCGCCGAAATCGAGGCTCAGGGTTACACCCTCATCCCGGATTTTATCCAAGCAGACGAGATAACTCGAATCCGGAACGCATTTGACACCGAAGTACAGATCACCGAAATGCGAGCGATTGGTACCGACACAGGCAAGACCTTGCGGGCACATAACCTGCTGGCAAAAACCCGGGCCGTTGACTACCTCTTCCTCGACCCCCGTATTCGAGCTCTCATCGAAGGCGTGCTGGGATCTCGGGTACAAATTAATGTAACCACGTTGTTCAACATACTCCCGGGCGAAACCAAACAATTTCTACATCAGGACGATGGGCTTTGGCCTATCAAGAGGCCACACCCCCACTTCGTCTGCAATGCCCTAATTGCCCTTGATGATTTCGACGTCGAAAATGGAGCAACGCACATCGTTCCTTACAGTCACAGCTGGCACGATCGACCCGTCGATCAATCGGTAGAAACGTTACAGGTAACCATGAGCGCCGGAACGATGCTGATGTGGGAAGGCGGCTTATGGCATGGCGGCGGTGCCAATACCTCGCCAGATCGAGAACGCCTCGGGTTTTTTATGAGCCATAACGTTGCGTACTTACGACCGCAGGAAATTCAGTTGTTATCGGTTCCGCGCAACGTTGCGGTGCAGCTGCCAAAGATGCTTCAACGATTACTCGGTTACCACCAATTTGGCATAGGCGTGGACGGTCGCGATCCCATCGACGTGCTCAAGGACGGGAACGTCATCAATCCAAGTGCGCAGGTGGCGTGGTGGCGCGACTGATTGTAATCCCTCGTTCGGTAGCCCCCTAACCATGAGAGCACTGACCCCAAGAGATTAGGTTTCCGTACCAGGCCGTCTTACTCTTGGACATAGAGTCAACGACGAGATCGTGTGAGGGTGTATATTTGAGTTTAAGTGAACCCGCAGCGCGGTACCTTACTTACTCGATTTACCCCAGTGTCATCCTGGGGTGTATCGGGATTTTTTTCGTCCTGTTAAACCTCAACTCGGGGCTCTTGATCAGCTCATATGTAGCCGTTTTCCTCGGTGCTTTCTCGGTCATCGCATTCGAACTCCTCAC
>Ga0209445_1000170_pt1 | contig 36467 bp, 28 predicted proteins | sample MarorgKNORR_S2LV_4_FD_188223 | JGI IMG/M metagenome (GOLD analysis project Ga0209445, IMG submission 188223) | Marine microbial communities from the Southern Atlantic Ocean, analyzing organic carbon cycling - NADW_A/KNORR_S2/LV (SPAdes) (version 2) | ecosystem: Environmental > Aquatic > Marine >... | reverse complement strand
AAAGCCTGTTTACCATGTACATCATTTGACATACCTATTATTCTGCCTGGGATTTTTCTTTTAAAATTTTCTGAAGTTGCAAAAAATGCCGCATGTGGCCCCCCATATCCCATAGGAACACCAAATCTTTGTGTATTCCCGACAGCAACATCAGCGCCCATTTCAGCAGGAGTTTTTAGTATGCTTAAAGCTAATAAATCTGTAGCTAAACAGGTAAAAATCTTAGACTCTTTAGCTTTTTTTATTACTTCGGTATAATCAAAAATATGTCCATCTGTAGTTGGGTATTGTAATAACATTCCAAAAATTGATTCATTGAAATTAAATAAATGTTCATCTTCAATTATTAAGTTAATTCCTAAAGGTTCAGCCCTTGTTTTAAGTACATCAATTGTTTGAGGATGACAATTCCTTGAAATAAAAAAACACTTTTTGTCTGGATTTTTAGTTGTATTGTAGAACATGACCATTGCTTCTGCAGCAGCAGTGCATTCATCTAGTAGGGATGCGTTTGAAAGTGGTAATCCAGTAGAGCTTGTAACCATAGTCTGGAAATTCAATAACGCCTCGAGACGGCCTTGGCTGATTTCTGCTTGATAGGGAGTATACTGTGTATACCATCCTGGATTTTCAAGTATATTTCTTTTTATAACGTTAGGAACTATTGTTCCATAGTATCCCATTCCAATATATGATTTAAACAATAAATTTTTTTCTGAATATTCTTCTAGTTTATGAAGAGCCCCTGTTTCAGATAAAGTAATATCAATCAGTTTTTCCCTAATTGGAGAAAATATATTTGGTGGAATAACTTTTTCAATAAGCTGATCTAAAGACTCAAGCCCTAAAGATTTAAGCATTATTTTTAAATCCGATTTATTTATTCCAACATGGCGAGATAAAAACCCAGTCTCTTTTTCCATTATTATAATTTGTGAATCTTGTTAATATTATTTTATTAGCTATAGAATAGCAGGGTGAATTTATATAGATATTTGTAACAGATTAGAATAATATAAACACAAAATTTAAATTTCAGATATAATCATTAATTAGATAAGTTTGGTGTCTAAAATGTGTTAAAAATTTTACTTTTTAATTAATTGAAATATTTCATAGATAATATATCTTTTTCAAGCAAATATATACAGGGACTAGGATGTCAATAACAAATCTAGTTGAATTACAAGAAATCGATTCCCAATTAGAAGATTTAAATAGCCTACTAGGTGATTTACCTAAGATGGTAGAAGAATTAAATGAACAAGAAAGTAGATTACTGGATAAGATTGAAAAAAATAAAACCAGATTGAAAAAGATTAATCTAAATTCAAATAAATCAGAAACAGCTAATGCTGATATCCAGGAGAAAATAAATAAACTGACTGATCAATCGTTTTTAGTTACAAATAATAAGCAATATGATGCGCTAACTCATGAGATTGATTATTTAAAAGAGCAAAAAGAGGAGCACGAATCTCATCTGTTGTCGTACATTGAAGAAAAAGAAATATTAGATAAAGAAGTAAGTGCAGATGAGAAATTCCTTGAAGAATTAAAAACTGATTTAGACAGCCGCCGTAAGAAATTAGAGGCAGCACTATCAGAAACTGCCGAGGAAAAAGCCGCACTAGAAGAATCACGTGAAAATCAGATTGTAAAAATTGATTCCAGTACTGTTCAAATCTATACAAAAGTTATATCAGCTAGGTCAGGGGTTGCTGTTGTGTCTCTTTCGGGAGATTCTTGTAGTGGCTGTGGTGCTGCTTTGCCTATTCAAATGGCCTCTGAAATAAGGGCTGGTCATGCTCACAGATGTGATAACTGTGGACGATTTGTTTATAGTAAGAAAAATTAATTATATTTATTGAGCTAGTTGGATGATTGCTCTGCTATGATATATTATCATATTTAGAGAGGAAAGTCCGAGCACCGCAGGACAAGGTGCCCTGTAACACAGGGAATCCGCGAGGATATGGAAAGTGCAGCAGAAAATAAACCGCCTAAAAATATTTAGGTAAGGGTGAAAAGGTGGTGTAAGAGACCACCAGTCTTTCTTTAAATAGATTGAGCTTGTAAACCCCCCCTGGTGCAAGATCGAATAGGTTCAGAGATGTTGTCCGGCATCGTATGATGAACGGGTAGATCGCTCCAGCTTGCTGGCAACAGTAAGCGCAGATAAATGATCATTTAGCCCATTGGGTGAACAGGACTCGGCTTATAGACTAGCTCAAAAAATAATTTATTTATTGTAGAATAATAATTAATGTCTAAAGAAACAAAATCAATATTAAATAACTTAGAAAAATTCTCATTTTTAAGTGAAAATTGGAAGCAAATTGGAATCATATTTTCTCTTGTAGTTTTGATTTCATTTTTATTTCCTAGGGGAGACACATTAAAATATTCATATAAATTAAATGATATAACCAGAGAACCAATAATAGCGCCTTTTACTTTTCCTATTCTTAAGACAGCTGATAATTATGAACAGGATAAAAAAGCTGAAAAAAAGGCAGTCCCATTTATATTTAATAGAAGCAAAAATATTGTTGATAAAAAATTATTAGAATTAGATAATTTTTTTAAATCTTTGACTGATTTAAGATCTGCAATTTGGAGATATAACGAATCTAAGCAACTTTATTACGAACGTAAATATCATTTTACTGCAGAAAAAGCAAGAAATGAATTCATTGCTGATAGTACGAGTCTATCAATGATTTCAGAGACTTTTAAAAATAATTATCCCTTCACAACATTAAAGGACTCTTCTTGGAATAAGTATCTTACTACTGAAACTGATCCTAGAAAGCTTAAAGATTGGATATTGCATAAGGATATAGTTAGTCAAATATGTAAAAACAGATGGTCTGAAGGCATATATGATATATCAATAGACAGTATAATTAGTGATCAAGTAAAGATTAATCAAAGACAGGTCCCGATTATTGCAGAGAAACAAGATTTTAATAGTCTCGAGACTGCATGGACAAAAGCAAAAGAAGAGTTTATTAGTAAGATTGATATAGAACATCAATTCTCTGACATTGGATACGATATTATTGTAGAGCATATGGTCCCAAATCTATTATTTGATAGATCTGTAACATTATCAAACCAAAGATTAAGTATAAAACAAGTCCCAATAAGTAAAGGAGTCGTTCTTGAAAGAGAATTAATTGTGGATGCTAATATTAGAATAACTGAAGATGTACTACAAAAGCTTAAATCATTATCATTTGAGATTGACAATCAAAACAAAGGTCGATCTTTAAATGATGTATGGAATTATTTAGGAAGAATAATTCTTTTATCTATAGTGATTTCTTTATTTTTTACATTTCTTTATATGTACAGAGTAGATGTTTTTATCGATTGGAAAATGGTTCTACTAATGTCGATAATTATATTAATTCAAATGTTTTTAGCCTATCTAATTATTATATATTTTGAATTTACAGAGTATCTTGTACCCGTAACAGTTGGAGCAATGACATTAACAATACTATTTGATGCTAGAATTGGTTTTATGTCTACGGTAGTTGTTTCAATACTAGTTGGTCTTATGATGGGGCAGAATATTGATTTTGTGATATTGTCTTTATTTATTTCTACGGTTGCAGTATATAATATTCGTAAGCTAAGAAAAAGGAGTCAATTGTTTGTCACAATGTTCGCTCTAATCGGCTCTAGTGTAATTGTAATAGTTGCACTTGGCCTTTTTAAAGAACAATCATGGTCTAAAATATTTTTTGATTTACAGATATTAACGCTTAATAGTTTTTTAGCACCAATACTTACTTATGGACTTATTGGATTAATTGAAATGATATTTGATATAACAACAGATCTTACTTTAATAGAATTATTAGACTATGATCGACCATTATTAAAAAGAGCCCAGAGGGAAATAAATGGAACCTTTAATCATAGTATAGTTGTAGGGAATCTTGCAGAGGCATGTGCAACTGCAATTGGAGCTCACTCATTATTATGTAGAGTTGGTGCATATTATCATGACATTGGTAAGATGGTAAAACCAGATTATTTTATTGAAAATCAGTATATAGCTGATAATAAGCACGATGTTTTAAAACCTACTATGAGTGCAAGGATTATACGTAACCATGTCAATGATGGGTTACAACTTGCAAAAGAAAATGGTTTGCCTAAAATTGTTTCAGATTTTATTCCTATGCATCATGGGACTACTAGGGTTGAATATTTTTATAGACAAGCGTTGGAAGAGGTTGGCGGAGATAAATCTAAAATTGATGAAAGTCAATTTAGATATCCAGGGCCAAAACCAAATACAAAAGAAACTGGCATACTAATGATTTGTGAGGCTATAGAAGCAGCCGTAAGATCAATCAAAGACCCAGATTTAATGAAAATTGAAGCTATGATTGATAAAATAATAAAACAACGTATTGATGATGGACAACTTAACGAATGCCCATTGACACTTGATGAATTAAATAAAATTAAAGGTACTGTAGATGGGAATACAGGCATGCTTCATGTTTTAAGAGGAATATATCATATTCGTATTGAATATCCTGATGATAAGTAATTAGTCTTATCTGTATCTAATGAAAAAAATTAGTATTCAATCTAACCCAGAATACGGTTCTCCAAATAAAAATATTTGCAAATCAATTATAGAGAATATCATTAAGTTAAACAAAATTGATGTATATGATATAAGCGTAATTTTTACCTCAGATATATTCGTTAGTGATTTAAAGAAGAAGTTCTTTTCGAAAGATCAATGGACAGATATTATTGCTTTCCCTATGCATGAAAATAAAGATAATAATATAGAAGGAGATATATATATAAGCTTGCCAACTGCTAAAGAAAATGCTGAAAAATTCAATGAACCATATGAAAAAGAGGTAGCTAGATTAGTTATACATGGAATTTTACATTTATTGGGTTATGGTGATAAAACAAAAAAAGAGAAAAATATTATGTTTAATCTTGAAAAATATCACCTAAGGGAAGAAAAATGGGAGAACTTATTTGAAAAATAATCAAGATGGTCAGGCTAAACCAAATTTTCAACAATTAATTAGTATAGTAAAAAAACTTAGAAGTTCTGAAGGGTGTGATTGGGATAAAGCGCAAACAAGCGATTCATTAGTACCATATTTCATTGAAGAAGTTTATGAGCTAATAGATAGTATAGATAATAAGAATTGGGAAAATACTAAAGAAGAGTTAGGGGATGTAATGTTGCATTTAGTATTTCAATCTGAGATAGCCAGTGAGGAGAATACATACACTATAAATGAAGTAATAGAAAATATATGTAAAAAGTTAATCAATAGGCACCCTCATGTGTTTAACGATTCTTCACAAAAAGATAGTACTAAAGTAAAACTGAATTGGGAATATCAAAAGCATATGGAAAAAGGTAGGGCTTCAAGAATAGACGGTGTACCAAATATATTACCATCAATTATTATTTCGCAGAGGATTCAAGAAAAAGCATCGCTCGCTGGATTCGATTGGGAAGACATAGATGAAGTCTGGGAAAAATTAAATGAAGAAATAAACGAATTGAAAATTGCCCAAAAAGAAAAAGATATAAGCAAAATTCATGAAGAAATTGGGGATATGTTATTTACTGTTATCAATCTTAGTAGATTCTTTGATATATCTGCAGAGAATGCCCTAAGACAATCAAATAAAAAATTTGTTAAACGTTTCCGATTGTTAGAGAAAAGGATTGATGCTTTGAACAAAAACATTAATGATTTTTCTCCTAAGCAATTAGATGAAATCTGGAGAAAAGTAAAAAAGAAATAGTGATTAGCTTAATTGCCTTGTATGGTGAGCACTATTTTTCTGTTTTTAGCATTTTCTCTATGCTCACATAAGTATATACCCTGCCACGTGCCTAAATTTAAATATCCACTATTGATAGGTATAGTCAATGAACTTCCTAGGATAGATGATTTTATATGGGCAGGCATGTCATCTGATCCTTCAGCTTTATGTGTATAATATCTTTCCCCTTCTGGAACCATATTATTGAAATGTGATTCAAAATCAATTCTCACACTTTGATCAGCATTTTCGTTTAAAGTTAAAGAAGCAGAAGTATGTTTTATAAATATATGTAACAATCCGATTGAAATTGTTTTTATTTCTGGAAGATTTTGAACTATTTTATTAGTAATTAAGTGAAAACCTCTTTTATTGTTTTTAAGAATTATTTCTTTCTGTGTCCACATAAACTATTATCACAGTTTAGGTTTTTCTTTCTTTTTTTCTAGCCGCAGGAAATAAAATATTATTAAGAATTAGCCTATATCCAGGAGAGTTTCTGTGTAATGATAAATCAGTAGGTGGATCACCAACAAAATGCTGATAATCTTCAGGGTCATGACCGCCATAAAAAGTATATGTACCTTTTCCCAAATTACCATGAAGATATTTTACCTGATCTGATGCTGGATCTTCGCCCATTACCACCACATGGTTTTTAATCTTATTTTTATTAAACCCAGTTGTTTGGCCCATAAAACCTTTCACAATTGGGACATGATTTTGTGTTAACATTGTTGGTACAGGGTCATATTTAGCTGAAAATTCAAATAAAGAAAAATAATCTGCTTCGGCTCCTCTAGTTATTGGATTATGACTTGGAGGGTAATCGATATCAGAAAATTCATAGATCATAGGATCTGTATAAATTGAAAAATTTGTAAAAGCTAGTGATTTAGAATAATCAATCTTTTTATCTATATCTTTATCAATAGAAGTACCATCAAATACGCTGTGTACACCATCAACATTTTCTAGAGAAAGTGCTATGTCATAAGAATCAGTAGCAGAACACATCGCGAATAAAAAACCGCCATTGGAAATATAGTTTTTTATAGTTCTAGATATAGCTTTTTTTTCTTCATGAACACTTGCCATCCCCAATTTTCTGGCCAAATTTTCAAAATTATTTTTTTGTTCAATATACCATGGCGCATTATGATAATTGCGATAGAATTTACCATATTGACCAGTAAAATCTTCATGATGTAAATGCAGCCAATCATATTTATCTAATGTATTATTTAAAACTTCTTCATCCCATAAAGTTTCATAATCAACCTCCGCATATGTGAGCGCAAGGGTCACTGCATCATCCCAAGGTTGTTTGTTTGGAGGAGAGTATATTGCTATTTTGGGAGCTTTTTCTAATAAAACAACATCCATATTATTTTGTTCAATTGTTGAATAAATATCCAATAATTCATTCTCAACTTCTACAAAAGTGACGCCACGTATTTTACACTCAGCTTGTATAAAAGTATGGTTATCAATTAAAAAAGAGCCTCCTTGAAAATTTAGCAACCACTCCACTTTAATATTACGGTTTAGCACATAGTAAGCTATACCGTATGCTTTTAAATGGTCATTTTGTGTTTGATCCATTGGGATTAATATTTTTTGGCAATATATAAAACTAATAAAAAAAATAAATGATATAACTATTCTTTTCATTTAACTCTTTTCAATATGTTTTAATTTTCTTATATGGTATCTAATTGGCTCAGAATATATAGAATCTGAATGTTCATTAATTATACGCATGTAATATTCTAACGCTTTCTGAGTATTGTCATATATTTGTTCATATATTTGTCCAGACATAATAATACTTTTATCAGCGAGGATAGTTTCTTCGATAGATTGGATTTGATCAAGTGCTTGATCAAATTTTTTCAGCCTCATTAACACAACCGCTCTTCTTAATGAGATTAGAGGAATCAATTCTAGATGTTCGTTATTTTTTATTATGTAATCTAATTGTTCACTTGCCTCTGATATTTTTCTTTGTCTGAGAAAATATTCAGATTTTAAAAATTCTATAAAAGCTTTTTTACCAGTTTCATTAACCTCATTATAATAATGGTGTATAATATCTCTTATTTCCATTAAATCATTAAATGTATTGTTTGTAGGAGTTATAGTTGAAAATATTTCGTTAATTATTGCTAGTGCTGTATCTGGTCGCCCTGAAAAAAGATGTACCTCAACTAATTTATTCTTTATTTCAGGCATTTGGTAAGTAGTATACATAGAATCTAAAAATGATATTGATTGAATAAAGTCTCCTTTTGCTAGTAATACATCTCCAATCCTTAAAATAATTTTCTTTTTTAATTCTGTAGGTGGGTTTTGATTAAATGCCATCATATATAACGTAGATGCTTTATCAAAATCTTCTATGATTCGATATTGTATTTCGGCTAATCTGTATTGCGCTTCTGTAATTAGTGAAGACTCGGGGATTGAAACCAATATCGAATCATAAATATTTAGACTAGATTGGAGGTTATCAGGAGATATTTTGGAGTAGACTTGAAAAGCATCTTCAAAAAAGATATTATCACTATAAAAAAATGGGATTATATCATTTTTCTCAATTGGATAAATCTGGTCTTCAAAAGCTTTGGCTAATCCTAGTAATGCTTCTCCAAACTGATATCCTTTTAAATCTTGTTTTAGTGCAAATTGATAGGCATCTATTGAAAGCAAATATGATTCTTCCTTACGCAGGCTGTTTGCAAAATCAAGCCACTTCTTTGCTTTAAAAAATCCTCTATTTGCCCAATCCATATAAGTGTTATAAGAATTAATATAATCTTCATGTTTAAAATAGTGATCAGCTAAAGTAGGTAAAAAAGTGTCTGGATAATTAATGCTTGTTTCTAATAATTTTATTTCGATTATATCTTTTGCTTCATTATCATCACTCATCATTAATATTCTTCTAGAAATGGTTGATCCTTTACCTGGATGTGATAACAATGTCAGAATATATTCATCTATAGCTTTTTTATATGCTTTTCTTCTTTGATAATAATTACCTAATTCCTGTGCTAAAAAACTTTTACCAAAATGTTTTCTGCCTTGTTTAACCATAAGAAATATTTCGTTCTCTAAACTATATTTATCATAAATCGATAACAACATTCTGTAATATGATTTATTATTCTTGAAATTATTTAATCCATCGATCCATACTTTTTTTGCCTGAAGTATTTCTTCTTTTAAATAATAGAATTCACCCAGTTCTATATTTAATTGGATATTTTTTGGATTTCTATCTAAATAATATGTTAGAAAATTGATTCCATCATCATAACGCTGACTTTTCTTATATATATGTTTTAAGCTCCTAATTGCTTGAAAATTATTTGGGCTTTTTCTAATGATATCTTTATAAATACTGATTGCGGCATCAAAATTCTTGTTCATCTCATATATTTTAGCAGTTTTCATAGATGATGTATATTGACATAATGAAAACGAAAACAATATGCAGAAAAATATAATTCTAAGGAATGATTTCTTCATTAGTTTCATTATTGTTTTGAATTTTTAGTTGGCTCATTGCATTAAAATATCTTTTAATCATTACTTGATATTCCCGAGTATATCCTGAATTAAGAGATCGATTTAATGCCTCTAATGCAATATTTTGTCGTTGTCCTAAATCGACTGGCAACCCCCCTGGGCCAGCATATTGTATGGATGTATCATTAGATAAGGATTTACGCTCATCTTTATACCCTCTTTGAGATAAAGAAGTTTGGCTATCTAACATTCTTGATAGAATTCTACGTTGTTTTTCTTTTGTCTTTCTATTGTATCGATATTTTGATAAATCAGATATCACATCATTCATATCTTTAGCAATTCCAGCCAAGTCTCCTTGACCTTCCTTTATCCCTGATCGTTGAATTTCTTTGATTAATTCCCGGAGTGTTTTTTGAATACTTTTCTGACCTTGCAGCATCGATTGCATAATCTGCTGTTGGGCTGATGCTGTCATTTGCCCCAAGGTTAAATTCATTCCTTGTTGGTTTAAGCTTTGCTGCTTACCAGCCATTTGTTGCATCATTTTTAAAAATTGTTCAAAGCCGCTAGCAGAACCAGAAGCCTGCATTTGCTGAATACTTTGAAAAAGGTTTAGAGCTGCCGCATTTAACCCTTCCATTGCAAGATGCTGATTTTGTCCAGCTTTTCTAATATTTCTATTTGTAATATCTGACTTAGTTTGTTCAATTGCGTTATTTGCCTTGCCAATTGATTTGCCCATTTGAGGAGTAATAGAAAAAGTCTCTTTTGACACATCAATCATTTGATTAAAAGTTTGATTTAATTGATCTTGAATTATTTGTTGGTCATATGCCATCACTTTTAATCTAGAAGAATTCTTTGAAAGAGACAGGGTTTCTGAGCGCAAGTGTTCTTGTTTTTTAGATAAATATAATATGTCTCGCATTATTTTTTCTAATTTTTCTACCATTTCAGATACAGTCTCATTTTGGAATTCTTTTTGGATATTCGCAAATTCTTTTTGAATATTATTGAGACTAGTGAGTGACGATTGACTTGAAGATTTTGCTCTTTGGTTATTACTATTTTGTAGGTTTGTTATTGTTTCTTTAATACTACTCTCAGCCATATTGAAATCATGGCTACTTTTTAACTCACTGAGTCTAGTTGCAGATTTTTCACTAAATGGTTTTACTAACTCTGAAGCTTCTTCGAGTTCTTGATTTATGTTATTTAATTCTTCTAGCCCTCTTTGTTCTTCTTGCCAAATTCTTGATTCTGTAGATTTATTTTCAGATAAGTTTATGTTTTCAATATCTCTATCAAGTTTATCTTTTTGTTGAACTAATTTCCCCAGTCTATTTTTTAGTTCATCCATTTTTTGTTCAGCCTGTAACCTTTTAAATATGTCAATATATCTATCTAGCTCAGACTCCATCTCTGAAATATTATTTGACATATTTTCTAATGCTTCCTGTATAGATTGTAAATCCATTTCCTCAAGATAATTTTGAGTATTAATCAAATTTTCTAATAAATTTTCAGGAATTACCTCTTTTATAAGGTTTGATAATTCTTGGAATTTTTCCATCAAATCAGGGAGAAAAAGGTCATGCTTTTCACTCTGCTCCATTAATGTTTCTATGGCATCGGAAATATTTTTCATCTTGTTTATTTCATTTTTTGCCTGATTAATTATTTCTTTTATTTTTTGCTGATCTTCCCATTTAAGCTCGTCTTCTGTTTTTAAAATATTGAGCTCCATATTATCAATTTCATCCTTTAATGACATAAGCTCATCTATACTATCACTTATCTGCTCATTTATGTTTTCTTCTTTATCCTCTAATTCTTCATATAAATCAGATAAAGATGGTACCTTAGCAATAAATGTTGCAGATAGCGTTTTTTTGGGCCCCGATATATCGTCATTATCTGATAATTCAAAATGATAGTGTATTTCATCATCTGGCATCAACATTAAATCTGATACGTTCCAATGTGTTTTAATTATTTGTAAGGTTGTGTCTTGATTTAATTCAGGTATAATAAACATCGCTATGTATGGTTCAACTTCTAGGTATTCTGGCCTTCTTATCTCATAAGTAAGCTGAAGATTAGTAAATCCATAGTCATCTTCTATTTCTAAATGAAATTGAATTATTTGATTATTTCCTAAAGTTATAATTGGTGGTGGCTTAATAACTTTTATAGTTGGGTTATTATCTGGCAAAATATTTACATGATATGGAACAGGGTCTCGGTTTGTAATCCCTCTAGGGTCAACCAAGTGCACGGAAAATTTCCCTTCATTTTTTATCATAAATTCACCAGTGGCTTTATTTTCATATGTTTCTAAGTATTTTATAGAATCATTTTGTTTCATAAAACACGATTTTAGAGTTCTATTGCTCTCCAAGTTTATTTTAACGATTGAACCTTTTAATGCTTGAATAACAGCAACACTTCCATCAAGGTCTTCTAAAGGAAGTTTAGAATATTTAGGTGGTATGATTGCCATATTAAAATTATCAAGCTTTGGCCTGTCAGTAACAAAAACTGTGTCAGGTTTTGACCTAACCGATCTCCAGACTTCATAAAAATATTTTGAATTAACAATCGCTTCATACTCATAATCTTGAAATAGCTCAGGCAATTCAAATTGATAAAATCCAGAAGAATTTCTTCCTGTTTGCAATTCTATTGTTGATGAGTCTCTCTTATTGAGAGTGATTTGTGTAGGAGTTAGTCTAAGTAAAACAGAATCTGGTGGTTGCCCTTCCGATATAATTGTTATAGAAATTTTTTCACCACCAAGGATATGTTGATTTCTAGTTAAGCTAAATAATTTGAAAGGTTTTGGCGCTAAAAATTGTGTATCATAGTTTTGCCATCTATAAAAGGCATCAGAGCCTCGTTCCCCAAAAATAGATAATATTATTATAGAAATGAACATTATACTCACTGTAAAAAACTTTATATTTAACAACGATTTTTTATCAATGTTATCATCAGGATTAACATTGCTTATTTTATCAGCGACTTCATCAATAAAATTATCTGCAAGTTCTTGTGATTGAGTTTTTTTTGTTTGTGTTTCTATTTGATATGCATTTATTGCAGTATCTTCCTTATTGGGGAAAATATTTTTTCCTATTATAGAAGCAAGGTTGCTCCATGAATAACTACGATAACGATCTTGATTTATGGCTATATAGGATATCGCTAACAAACATATAGTCAGGATAATTAAACTGGCTATCGCAATTAAGATTATTTTTTTATTAACAGGAGAAAAATAAAATACAGACTCGAGTAATATAAATATTAATGATAAGCCAATAAAAATCATCAAAAGTATAAATGCTATACTTATAAGGTCTACTTTAATTTTTGCGTTTCTAACGGCAATTAAATATTTTTGAATTTTCATTTTATTGAGTTAATGCATAATATATAATATTAACACCCATTTTTAGAGCGGCATCTCTTATTTCAGGGGGGTCATTATGTACTGTAGCGTCCTCCCAACCATCGCCGAGGTCTGATTCGTATGTATAAAGGACAACTAGTTTATTGTTTTCAAAAATTCCTAAAGCCTGAGGCGGTCTATTATCATGTTCGTGTACTTTTGGTAATCCATTTTTTAACTTATAATACGAAGAAAAAATAGGATGGCTATGAGGAAGCTCAACAAATTTTTTATTAGGAAAAACTTTTTTTATTTCTCTTCTAAATGACTTATCCATTCCATAATTATCATCTGCATGGAGAAAGCCACCATTACTAAGTATTGATCGAAGTGCAATAATTTCATTATTTGAAAATCTAATATTCCCATGTCCGGTTATGTAAAGATAGGGGAACTGTTTAGCATTGCTGTCCGTCAATTTTATCCTTACCTCTTTTGATGCCTGTGACATAGATGTATTAGCTTTTAAATATGCTAATAGGTTTGGTAAACTGCTTGGGTCACAGTACCAATCTCCACCTCCACCATATTGTATTCTAGCAATACTAAACTCCTGTGAAAGTAGAGAACAAAAGAGGATTGGTATAAAAACATAAATTTTCATTATTACATATATAATAGTAAGTGAATATTTGTTCCTAAATTTTTCTAAAAATAATCGTCTAGAATATACCTAGTCTCTCCTTGTAAAAGATATCGGAATACTTAAATTTCCAATCATGATGAAACAAAAAAAATTTATTTGGTTATTATCAACGCTGATAATGATTACAAATCTTAATTCTCAATCATTATTTAAACAAAAACCTAAGACGCTATTTTGGGGACTAATTAAACTTGATAAAGAGGGAAAACATGAAGAGGGTTACTGGTTTGATAAATGGTTTAGATCGAGAGAGTTTTCCGCTCCAGTTACATATATGCCTGTTGAGATTCGCTATGGATTAGGTCTTAATGGGAAATTTTCAGGGAGCACGTCTTCTCCATCTGCTGGCGATATGGATAATTGGATTTGGTACGATTCTGAGGTTTCTCCTTTAGATCAAGAAGCAAAAAACATAGCAGGGACAGCTATAGATATTGATTTTGGAATGGTAAATGTTCCCAATTTTATAATGAACACTAGTTGGATGAACTTTTTAACTGGAATTAATTACAGATCTAGTTCAATTATATTTCCAAAGGATATCCCAGATGATTGGAAAGAAGGAACCAGCATAAGTGAAAACAATATACAATTTAAGCCTGAGTTAAAAGAATATCTTATTACTAACACACTACAATGGCAGCCATTTAATTGGTGGTATGTAAATTTTAGATATGGATATGGGCTTGCTTCTTCAAAATTTTATTATGATAAGGATATTGAAAAAATAAATTCTGTTCCTAGTGGGACTGGTACTTCCATGGCCCTTGGATTAGGACTGCGTTTAATCATTGACCCAGGTAAATTAAATCGTTTTTCAATTGGAATCGATATTCGTCATTCATATACAAAGATAAATAAAATAACTGATCCCGATAATATTACTCCAGTCACTCGATTTGATCTTGCTAATTATGGAATTTATTTTTCACTCTCAACATTTTATGGAGGTAAAAAGACTATCGGGGATGAAGCAAAAAAGATATACTATAATAAAGATTACCTGACTGCAAAAAGTAAGTTTATAGAGTTTTTAACCCAATATCCAAACCACTCAAACAGATATAGAGCAACAAAATATATGGCCGAATGTGATAGAAAAATACCTTACCAGATTATGGAACAGGGGCTCTTGTTTGATGATAGTGGTGCATCTGAAAAAGCCTTAGATAAATACATAAAAGCCAGATCCAGAGTCGTTACAGATGATACACTTATAGTTGATGCATTAAATTTTCGAATTGATGAGATTGTAAGAAAGTGGATGAATTCCGCAGAGCTACTTTTAGATGGAGGCCTCTATAAAGAGGCACTGAGTTTAGTAAAAAAAGTATCAAATTTTTCTAAAATCGGAGAAAAACAACTTAACAGATTTAGATCATATGTAATATTAGGAGAAGGGAAAAAATTGCAATCTATTTTAATTCTTGGCAAAGCTATGGAAAAATACTCTAAAGCATTGGAGCTAAATGGTGATCTAAAATCTGAAATAATAGCATTACATTATCAAGCTGGCATTCAACTAGTAGAACTCGCAGATAAGGTCGATGAGTTTGATGAAATTATATTGGCAATTCAATCTCTAAAACAAGCTAAAGAATTATCTTCAGGGATAGGATCAAGGAATGAAAAATTATTACAAGACTTAAATAATAAATTAAAAAAATTGGATAATTATAAGGCTAATATATTTATTGATCATGAAATGACTAGAGCCCGTTATTTACAAGCAATTGCTAGGTCACCTAGGTTAACTATTGGTATGACGCTACCTTTAATAGAGGATTTATTAGGCGCCCCACATGAAAAAATTATATCTGATCAAAATACAAAGAGAGAACAACTTTGGATATATAATTTAAATGAAAAACAACTGCATTTATCATTTAAAGATTTTATTCTATTCAAAATTGAGGAGCTTTAGGCCGGCCCACCAAAATATAATCCGCATTGTAATCAGAGCAACATACTCACTAGTTTCCATTACATGAAATATTTCAATAATATCTTATTAATATATCTTTTTATGAATTTTGTATTTGGTCAAAGTTCCCAAAGAGATTATAATGAAGAGCTGCGATACCAGAACGATGCTATCAATAAAATGAAAAAAGAGATTGAAGAATTAAGCTCTAAACTGAGAAAAGCTAATATTAGAGAAACAACAGCTTCTAAAAGAATCACAAACTTAGATGAAGAAATAGCCTTAATAAATAAACTAATTCAATCATTAAAAAAAGAAGAAAATGCTGCTAAGAATAAAATAAATATTTTGAAAAAAGATATTAAAAAAAAAGAGGATGAATTAAATACAATGCGCGATAGATATAAACAACGTGTAGTTAACACCTATTTAAAAGGCAGAGTATCTGACTTAGAAAAGGTCTTATCTTCTACATCTTGGCGCCAAGCGATATATAGAACGCAATACCTTAAAATTATATCCTCTATTGAACAAAAAATGACAAATGAAATAGAGGATCTATTATTAATGATAAATAAAGATAGATTAAAACTTGAATCATTATTAAGACAAAGTATTTCGTTAAAAAGAGATAAGAAGAAACAAATGTCTTCTCTAAGAAAGATGAGAATTAAAAGAAAAAAAGAGCTCACAAGAATTAGGCAAGATAAATCTGCACTAGCCAATTATATGCAAGAAAAAGCAGCTGGAGTAAAACAATTAGAGACTATAATTAAAAAAGTATTAGAAGATAAAGCAAGATTTGAAAGAGAAGAGAGAATTCGCCAACAGCAGGAAGCCCTGAAAACAAAAGAATTTAATTTGCTTAAAGGACAGTTGCCTTGGCCAACTGAAGGAAGAGTTATATCAAAATTTGGAAAACAGTGGAACGCACAGTTAAAAACAACTACGGATAATCCTGGTATAGATATAAAAGGACAACCTGGTTCACCAATACGATCTACAATAAGCGGTATTGTAACAACAATCACGTATATAAGAGGTTATGGTACAACAATAATTATTGATCATGGAGGTGGGTTTTATACTGTATATAGTCATGTGACAAACATACAAACACATGTAGACAGTGAGGTTAGATCAGGAGATGTTATTGCCTATATGGGTGATTCTGGTTCAATCAATGGTTCAAAATTACATTTTGAAGTGTGGGGCAAAGGTCAAAAACTAGATCCAGAAAAATGGTTAGTGAAAAAATAGTAGACAAAAGCCTTATATCAGCTCAAAAAAATACTTGGGATAAACTAGTTCGTATATCAGTTTCAAAAAACATTGGAAATGCATATCTATTTTCAGGCCCAAAAGGAGCGGGCAAAGAAGGTTTGGCTATAAAGTTCGCTCAATTACTTAACTGTCAGAGTTCAGATATCGAAATATGTTATACATGTGAATCATGTATAAGATTTAAAACCTTACAACATGAAAGGCTAAATATTATTGTGCCATTACCGGCACCTAAGAATAATAAATTAGATGATGAAAATAAGAATTTTATACCAGAAGATTACATAACTGCTATCAAGGGAAAATCTATAGATCTTTTTTATAAAATATTAATTCCAAAAGCGAATAGAATCCTTATTAATTCTATTAGAGGGTTAAGAAAAACATTATACTTAAAGCAGAATGATAATAATGGTAGGAATGTTGTCATTATTTTTGATTCTGAATTGCTATGTGTTGGGCAAGGAGAATCGGGTAATGCGCTCCTGAAGATTTTGGAAGAGCCGCCTGAAAATACCACGCTAATACTTGTTACAGACTATAAAAAAATGTTATTCCAAACCATTGTATCTCGTTGCCAAACAGTTGATATCTCGGCACCATCAAATGATTTTATTTTTAATTGGCTTATGAGCAAAAAGATTGAAAAAAAAGACGCAAGTTTATTGGTTTCTATTTGTAGAGGTAATATACACCAGGCAAGGGCATTATCTACTCAACCGATAAATAAAATAATAGATACAATAGAAAAATTATCTACTACACTCATAAATAATAACCCACAGAAATGGAGAAGTTTTACTGATTATTATAGTCGTCTTAGTGGGAGTAATCTACAAGAGTTTAGATATCATTTTAACTTAATATCATTATGGTTTAGAAGTGCATTATTACATCGACAAGGGTTAAAAAGTGATTTTGATAATACAAATTTACATTATCAGATTGTTTTATTTAATCAAACCTACCCAAAAGCAAATGTCTATGCGATTATATTATCTCTACAGGATATAATGAAAGCTGTTTCCCAGAATTTATATATGCCACTAATTCTAATAAACTTGATACTTGATATACAAAAACACTTACATGAATAATCGATTTTATATTACCACGCCAATATATTATGTCAATGATATCCCACATATAGGACATGCCTATACAACCATTTTAGCTGATGTACTTTCTAGATATCAACAGCAGCTAGGGAATAACACCTTTTTTTTAACAGGATTAGATGAGCATGGTCAAAAAGTTCAAGATGCGGCATCAAAACGTGGTATTGAGCCCAAAGATCATTGTGATGAAATGTCTAAACATTTTACAGATTTATGGGAAAGATTACATATATCAAATAATGATTTTATTCGGACAACAGAAAAAAGACATAAAAGAGTAGTAAAAAAAATATTAAAAGTAGTATATGAAGCAGGGGATATTTATGAAGATGAATACGAAGGTCTTTACTCAGTATCTGAAGAAAGATTTATTACAGATAAAGAGGCTGATACAGGTCAATTTCGTGATATAAAAAAATTAAAAGAAAAAAATTACTTTTTTAAAATGAGTAAATATCAGAATGCACTTATAGAACATATTAATTCTAATCCTAGTTTTATACAGCCGGAGCATAGAAAAAATGAAATATTAGGATTTTTAAGACAGCCATTAAATGATTTATGTATATCTAGGCCTAAATCAAGATTGAACTGGGGTATAGAGCTCCCTTTTGATTCGGGTTATGTAACATATGTTTGGTTTGATGCTTTAATTAACTATATTACTGCTCCTGGTTATCTAGATGATAAAATTTCATTTGGTAATTATTGGCCAGCAAACTTGCACTTAATAGGTAAGGACATATTAACCGCTCACACCGTTTACTGGCCTACGATTCTTATGTCTGCCGGGATAGAACTCCCAAAAACAATCTTTGCACACGGCTGGTGGCTTATGGGAGATGCAAAAATGAGTAAATCTAGTGGCAATGTAGTTAATCCAATGGATTTGATTGATGACTATGGTGTTGACCCTGTTCGTTATTATCTGATGAGAGAAATGGTGCTTGGACAGGACGCAAATTTTACTCTTAAGTCTTTTATTAACAGATATAATAGTGATCTTGCTAATGATTTTGGTAATCTTCTAAGCCGAATCTCTACTCTGATTAAAAAAAATTTTGATGGGTATATTCCTGAAGCTTCCTCTTCAGGAGATAAAGAAAAAAAAATAATATCACAGTCACAAGAATTAATCAAAAAATTTGATGATAATATGTCTAAAATGTCTATAAATGATGCTATAGAAGAAACTCTTCAATTTGTTCGTAACATAAATAGGTATTTTGAACACATGGCACCTTGGAAACTTGTCAAAGAAGATTTAAAATCTGCTGGGATTGTTTTATATACAGGGGCTGAAGCATTAAGAATATGTGCTGTTCTTTTATCGCCCATAATGCCTCAAAGAATAAAAACACTATTATCTGTTCTAAATACAGATTCAGTAGATAGAAATTGGGGCGGGTTAAAATCAGGTACAAAATTAGGCGAACATAAACCATTATTCCCCAGAATAAATTCTGATATATTCTGATGCTTGTTGATACTCACTGTCACCTTTATTTTGATGAATTAATAAAAGATATAGATGGAGTCTTAAATCGTGCAGATAAATTAGGTGTTAAGACATTTATATGTGTAGGTACAGATTTAAATGATTCTATAAAAAGTTTTAAGCTAGCGCAGCAATATGAGAACATCTATTCAACAGCAGGTATACATCCACATAATGCCGAAGCTGCAGAAAATAATTATATAAATAAACTTCGTGATATTTTAGTAAATAAAAAAATTGTAGCAGTTGGAGAGATGGGACTAGACTATTATAGAAATATTTCCAACCCAGATAGTCAAAAACTGGTTTTTAAAGAGCAACTTAATCTTGCGCAGGAAATAAATAAGCCAATTGTTTTTCATAATCGAGATGCAGATGAAGACACTATTAATATCCTTTCAGATTTTTCTAAAGTAAAGGGAGTTGCTCATTGCTTTTCCAGTTCTTATAAAATGGCAATGGAATTAATTGAGATGGGTTTTTATATATCTTTTTCGGGGAACTTAACATTTAAAAATAGTCACCTACCTGAGGTCGCGAAGAAGCTGCCACCAGATAGATTATTAGTAGAAACCGATTCTCCTTTTCTAAGTCCTGTACCATTTCGAGGTAAAACAAATGAACCTGGTAGAACAAGATATGTCGCCGAAAAACTGGCTGAAATTTTTAATTCTAAAATTGAACACATAGCTTCTGTTACAACTGCGAATGCAAAAACCCTTTTTAATCTAACATAAATATTTTATAGTTTGGTGAACACACAGTCACATCCTTTTAGGAAAAAATGGGGTCAGAATTTTTTAGTAGACCCTAATATTGTTAAAAAAATATATCAAACAGTAAATCCGAAAATTTCTGATAATATTATTGAAATAGGACCAGGTCAGGGGGCACTGACTCAGATAATTCTACCACAAGTAAATGATATGATTTCTATTGAGATTGACCCGTTTTTGGTTAATTATCTAATTGATTCTGCTGATTTAAAAAAATTGAAAATAGTTAACCAAGATATATTAAAAACTAATATTTATAGTTTAGATATTGATAACCCTGTAAGAGTTATCGGTAATATTCCCTATAATATCACCTCTCAGATAATATTCTGGTTAATAGAACAACTCGATTATTGGTCTGATGCATTTATTATGGTACAGAAAGAGGTGGCCCAAAGACTAATCGCAAAAGTAGGAACCAAAGAGTATGGTAGGTTAACAGTAGTCGTAGGTGCTTATTTAGATATTGAATATTGTTTTTCAATACCACCAACAGTCTTTATACCAAAACCAAAAATAGATTCAGCATTTATCCGGTTTACAAAAAAAAGAAATGCAATTATAGAAGATCATAATTATGTTAGATTTAATAAATTAGTTAGGACTGCTTTTAACCAAAGAAGAAAAATGTTAAGAAATTCGCTTAGTACCTGGGATATCCCTGATAAGGTAAAAGAAAAAATTAATTTTTCAAGAAGACCAGAGACGCTAACCGTTCAGGAGTTTGCCTCTCTTGTTTAATCCTTGTTTATAAACAAATGGACGATTAAAATCCGCGGCAATTTTAATATACCACAAAAATCCTTGAGGAGGTGAATCAAGTGGTAGAAATACAAGTAAGAGATAAAGAATCTCTTGAAAGAGCTTTACGAAGGTTTAAAAAGAAATGGGAACGAGCTGGTATACTAAGAGAACTTCGTAGTAGATCATTCTATATTAAGCCGAGTGATGAAAAGCGAGAAGCTAGAAAAAAGGCTACGCGTAGAAAAGCCAGAACGGCCAGAATAGAAGCTTTAAGAAATAATCCACGAGCCGCCAGAAGACGCAGAGCTAGACGTCCAACTGATAATCGGCGGGGTCGTCAAAATTAATAGTTTTCTATAATTATTAGTTATTAAGGGCTCGTATTAGAACGGGCCCTTTTTATTTTTAATTTCAAATTATAATACTTAGTTAACCTAATATTCATTATAAGTATTTTACCATAAGGTTCTTGCAATGCTAATTAGAAGTATATCTGGGATAAGAGGTTTTGTAAAAGAAGATCTAAATCGAGATACAATTATTCAATACGCTAATGCGTTACATACTACTCTTAAGCCAGGCGTTGTATATGCTGGCAGAGATAGTCGCCCTTCTGGAGAAACTATTATTGAAATAATGATCGAAGAATTGCTTAAGCGAGGTAGAACAGTAATATATTGTGGAATAGTTCCAACCCCAACAATACAGTTTATGGTTCATACTACAGAAGCCGTTGGAGGATTTATTATTACTGCTAGCCACAATCCAATAGAATGGAACGGAATAAAATTTGTCAGAGAAGACAGTACATTTTTTCATTTAAAAGACTGTGAAAAACTTTTTGAGGCTGCCGACAACTTCACTCCTGATAGTTTACATGAGCAGGAAAAAGGTATGATTTGGGAAGAAAAAAATGCTATATACAAGCATACTGTCAATTGTTCATCTCTAAAATGTATTAATATAGATAAAATTAGACAGAAGAATTTTAGAGTTGTAATTGATGCTGTCAATGGGGCTGGATCTCTTGCTTTGCCCGCAATGTTGGAGCTGTTAGGTTGTGAGGTTATAATGCTAAACTGTGAACCCAATGGAAAATTTACAAGAGGAACAGAACCCTTACCTGAGCATCTGTCAGAATTATCTAAACAGGTGATTAATCAAAAGGCTGATGTTGGTTTTGCAGTAGACCCTGATGCTGATCGACTCGCTCTAGTGGATGAAAATGGTCAACCGCTAGGTGAGGAGTATACTTTAGTCATTGCGGCCGATGGTTATCTTCAAGCTATGCAAACAATAGAAAAATTTGTCACAAATTTATCAACATCTTTAGCGTTAGATAAGTTAGCCGCTTCAAGGAAATGTTCTGTTGAACGCGCGGAAGTTGGCGAGATTAATGTGATCAATAAAATGAATGATATTGGAGCAAACCTGGGCGGAGAAGGTAATGGTGGTGTTATTCTTAGGGAGTGTCACTTAGGTAGAGATTCACTAGTGGCAGCCACAATGGTTTTAAACCGCATGTCACAATCTGAAGACTCGCTAAGTGCCATATATCATACCTTACCTCAGTATAAAATAGTTAAAGATAAAATAAGTATTAAAGCTCTAGATAAAGAATTATTATTATCTAAAGTTAATGACCTTTTTCCTGGAGTAGAAAAAGACACGAGTGATGGAGTAAAGTTTATATGGGAAGACAAGTGGATTCATCTTAGAAGTTCAAACACTGAACCAATAATGAGGATATATGCTGAAGCGACTTCGGAACAAGAGGCCCAAGAATTAATTTTAAAAATTAAGAGCATAGTCTAATGGAATCTGTATCAACGTATATTGACCATACGAATCTCAGGCAAGATGTAACAAAATCAGAAATAGAGAAATTATGTAAAGAAGCACTGGGCAATAATTTTTTTTCAGTATGTGTAAACCCGGTTTTTGTCCCACTAGTAGCAGATATTTTAAATAATGAAAACCCAAAAGTATGTACTGTTATTGGATTCCCTTTAGGTGCTGATTCTTCTGAAATGAAATTTGCAGAATCAAGGTATCTAATACACCATGGAGCTGAAGAGTTAGACATGGTTATCAATATTTCTGCTCTTAAAGATGGAAACACTAGGTTAATACAATCTGAGATAGAAAAAGTAGTAAATGCTGCTGACGGGAACTGTGTCAAAGTAATTATCGAAACCTGTCTATTAAGCGATGAAGAAAAAAAGCTGGCCTCTAAAATCGCTAAGGATGCGGGTGCTGATTTTGTCAAAACGTCTACAGGATTTTCTTTCGCCGGTGCGACACAAAAAGATGTTCAACTAATTAGAAAAACGGTTGGTCCTGATATGGGTGTAAAGGCAAGTGGTGGCATTAAGACTCTTTCAGATTTAAATAGGTTGGTTCAGGCTGGAGCAAATCGTATTGGCACAAGCAATGCGATTTCAATAATAAATGAATGATATTTTAACAATCAAAAAAGGGATGGAGCTTGAGCTAAAGATTAATTCCTTGGCGTATGGGGGGATGGGCCTGGCAAAAAAAGATAATTTTGTTATATTTGTAAAAAATGCTATTCCTGGCCAGACAGTGAATGCTCTCATATATAAAAAGAAAAAGGGATACGCTGAAGCCAGAGTAACTAACATTATTAATGATTCTCCAAACGCTGTAGATGTGAAATGCAGTCACTATTGGATTTGTAGTAAGGTCCAAAATCTATCCTACAAGGAACAATTAAAAGAAAAAGAGAAACAAATTGAAGAAGCCTTTCACAGAATTGGTGGATTTCTTGATTTTAAACTAAGTGATATTAAAGGTGCAGATCTAATATATAATTATCGTAATAAAATGGAATTCACTTTTTCTTCTAACCGCTGGGTGTTAGAGTCTGAGTCTGAAGGTGTTGACAACTCTTTTGCATTAGGCTTACATATTCCTGGTCGATTTGATAAAATTCTTGATATCGATGAGTGTCACATACAACCTGAAATTGGAAATAAAATATTATCTGCTGCACGTGAGGTATGTATAAATCATCCTGAATTAAAACCATATAATCCAAGGACCAACATAGGGTTTCTACGTTATCTAATGTTACGATATGGTATACACACAAACCAGCTTATGGTCAATATTGTTACAGCTTATGATGATATAAATAAATTGTCTCCATTAACTGACAGGCTTTTAGATGATTTTTCTGAGATAACATCAATGGTAAATAATGTAAACACCCGTAAGGCTGATGTGGCTTTTGGAGAGTTTGAAAATCTCATATTTGGTAATCCGTATATTGAAGAAAAAATAGGTGGGTTAAAGTTTGAAATTTCAGCTAACTCATTTTTTCAGACGAATACATACCAAGGTGAAACATTATATAATGAGGTTGTAAAAGCAGCAGACCTTACTGGTAAAGAAATTGTGTATGATCTTTATTGTGGCACCGGAAGTATCTCACTATATCTGGCAAAAAATGCCAAAAAGGTATATGGTTTTGAGATTATAAGATCATCCTTAGAGAATGCTGAAAAAAATTCTGAAATAAATAAAATAGATAACGTCCATTTTTTAAAAGCAAATCTTGACACTTTTTTCAAATCAGGACAGTTACCAAGAAGAGTACCAAAACCAGATGTAATCGTTGTTGATCCTCCTCGTGCAGGGATGCACCCAGATATGTCAAGCTATTTACACAAGTTTAAAGCCAAAAAAATTGTCTATGTTTCTTGCAATCCCACTACACAGGCTAGAGATGCAAAGGTGCTTGCTGATAATGGATATAAAATTAAAACTGCAGTAATGGTGGATATGTTTCCACATACTCCGCACATTGAAACAGTTGTACTATTTTCGGAGTAATGCTTTTGAAAATCGAGAGGCGGGGATTTCTTTATTAAATTCAATATTATCTATAATCCATTCGGTCCCCTTACTATTCCTCTTTAGCTCGTCTTTGTAAATGAACTTAGAGGGGAACCATCGACCCTGAACCTTTTTAATCCCATGCAATGATGCAGTTTTAAGAAGCTTCCCACTTTTAGCATAGAGCTCCTCTTTGATCGGGAGTAGGTATTCTTTGTCTACCCAAGACCTTCTTTTTGGATAAGAAAGACCCTTTACTTTTGCATCTAGCACCATGATCCAGTGGTCTCTGCCATTAATCTCGATAGATCCTTCTATGGTAGCATCATAAAGCTGTTCTATTGGCCTGTCTTCCATCATATCATTGTATGACATATCGGACCCCATCACAGACTGTCTTAGCATGTGACCAGATATTTGGATAACCCGATCAGTCTGGGGCGAGTATGTCCAGAGCTTATCTCCAAGTTTCAACATTTTTGTTCCTGCTTCTCTTGGTGGGGATAAATACTCGGTGAACGCAAGGTCTGTACCAACTACCCAGTTTTTTGACTCAATGGTTCGACTATTACGTCTGCCGCGGACAACCATTTTACTGGTGATTATTCTAGATTTTGCATTGAGATTTTCATCCATTGCTTTCATTATATCCTCAGCACTGATCTGATCAGATTGAGGAAATAAAAAGGAGAATAAAAAAAATAAAACCAGAATGTTTCTCATGTTTCAAGCTCCTTAAACAATTGCGACATTTCCCGCTTATAAATGGCAAGACCGGCAAGCATAGTTCCTAAGACTGTTGCTAAAACGCCAGGGATAAAACCAATGTAGTATAATTCCGGTGTCACCTTTGCATAAAAAACATTAGGCATCACCATCGAACTTGAGGATAATTGTTCCACTGCTTCCGAATAGTCTATACCTACTTCCTGGACATAATATGTTAAGGCTACCCCTAGAATTGTACCTATCAATGTCCCTACAAAGCCAATAAGAACGGCCTCATTGATCATCGATCGATAAACCTGACCCTTAGACTCTCCCATTGCAAGGCGAAGGCCAACCTCTCCATAGCGACGAAGCCCATTCATCAGGCCCATGTTCCACAGGACGATCATAACAATTACCAGGAATATTCCTGCCATAATGGCCATGGCTACATCCGTAAAATCAACCATTACCGCTAGCTGACTGCCATCTCTTAGAGCAAGCATTGTTGGGCTAAAGATAGCAGGGTCTTCGACTGATAGGTCTTCCCACTCTTCAGCATTATCATACATCTGATTATCAGATAAAGCCTCCGACCTTTGTTTTGGAAGCTTACTTCTTTCAGTTTCACTGATTCTATTCCAGCCAGTCATATAGGATAGAGCATCAAATGATTCTTCATTTCTAAGCTCCTGAGCGATACTATCACCATATGTTAGATTGAAACTCTGACGCATAGTTGCCGCTTCTTGATCATCATAATAAAGAGAATGGTGATATCCGAATATTTCTGATGCAGCATCTGCCATATCAAGAGCCTGCCTTGCTCCAGAAATATCAACCAGCATCATCTGTCTATCGGTTTGCCCTTTATATAAGTTAAATGTCCCTACCACATTAAAGTTATAAGTAGTAAAGGCATTATCCATTGTTGAACCTATCAAAGTAACATTATCTCCAATACTTAGAACTAACTGCTCAGCTAATTTTGTGCTTATCAGAGCATCATCTCTATTTTTTGGAAGATGACCACTTATGAGACATTTTTCTAATTCCCATATCTCTATTTGACGAGAGTCCTCTGAAAAAAAATCAATCCCAAGGCCAAATACTGGTGCTTGCTCTTTGGTTTCTCCGTTTTTATCCGGGACATCTAATAATCCTCCAAACGTAATCCTGGGTGTCCAAAAATAATCCGGATACATTTGATTTAGTGTTTTAATCATTTTTTCAGTATCTAATAGGGCAAGATCATTAGGGAGCTGGTGACTGTCTTTTTGATAAGCTCGCGTTACAACTTTAACATGACCACTAGAAACAACAGCTGCGCTTTTTATAAAATTATTCATTGCCCCTTCCATAAATCCTATACCAAATATGACCAGTGTAACCGTAATCACAATGACTAGAAGTGGAAAAAGACTACGAGACCGGTCCCTGATTAATCCTTTTGCTAAAAAACGTATCATGTAACAGCCTTACCTCGCAGCGCATCAGTTGGTCTCATTTTGGTGATTTTTCTAGATGGCATATAACTCACCGCAAGAACGATGATTGATATCAGAATGGTTGTTGAGACAATAAGTCCAACGGAGTATACAGGCATTAATCGTTTTGCTACTAACATTCCCATTTCTGTATAGTCCATAGGCAAAGGAATCCCATTAGTACTAAAAAAGTATAGAACAGGCCCAAATAAAACTAGAGCGATGATACCTGCTAAGAAAGCGTTTAGGCCACCCTCAAGGGTAAAAAGTCCAACCACTCTAGAGCGAGTCATCCCCAAGGCCATAAGCGTTCCTATTTCTCTTCCACGCCTGAATATTGATAATACCTGCGCATTAAAAATACCCATAGCTGCTAATGCTAGTAGTATTGAATACATTATTTGTGCCCCAGGTTCATCTGCCTTGATCAGGGCTTCCATACCCCTGATCATGTAGTTTATATCATGGTGGATCCAATCCCCACTATCTTTTATCATTGGAAGTTCTTTAGCATAGGTTACATAGGTTGCCTGATTTTCCATCGCAAGCATGGACTGTGCTTTTGATAGCGGTATCCATATATGTCCTAGGTCGAGTTTAAAATTTTCTGTTTCCATTATATGAACGATGGTACCCTCATCAGCATCATAAGTGCGGTCAGCATCTAGCCAGCGTATAGTAAATGAATCTCCAACCTCAAGGTTTGCATTTTTTGCCATTCCATTTCCTATAAGGACAGGAATGGTAATATTACTATGTTCAGTGAGTACATTGGTGGGCATGTCTACGATATTTTGATCAGGTGTAACCCCTTTCAAAATTACAGGCATTATACGACCATTTGGATAGATAGAGGCCTGGCTTACTAATACTGCAAAAGCCTGTTTCTGATTTATAAGTTTCTTGATTTTTGTAGGAATAGTAGAGTGTGAGTCTTCAAATGTTCGCGGATCCATAGAGTCATACTCTGGGTGCCAATAGGTACCCCCAGCTACCTCTGTTTCTATAGTTACATTTTTCGCATGCTCCCTCATTCCATCATACATGCCTGAGACAAAAATGACCAGGAAAAAGGAAATCGATGTTACAAATACGTTTAAAGCCGTTCTTAGTTTTGCACCAAACAGATTTTTTATTGCAATCTTAAACAGCATTATTTATCCAGATTTAGGTTTAGATATTTTTTCATCGTTAATTATTTTTCCATCATCTAAGTGTATGATCCTACGAAGGTAGCCCATTATTTTTTCATCATGAGTTGCAAATACAAAAGAGGTTGATATTTCTGAATTAAGTTTGGACAAAATGTTCATAATATTGTGAGAATTTTCTGCATCCAGATTGGCTGTTGGCTCATCAGCAAGCAATAAGGATGGCTCATGTACGATTGCTCTGGCTATGGCCGTACGCTGACACTCTCCGCCACTCATATCTGCTGGCCGTGAATTTCTTTTTTCATTAAGGCCAACCCATTCAATTGCCTGAGTTACTTTTTTTTCTCTTTCAACTGGGTCTATATTATTCAATATTAAAGGCAGTTCCACATTTTCAAATACTGTGTATACTGGCAGCAGGTTATAGCTTTGAAAAATAAACCCCATATGCTTACGACGAATCTTAGCCCTTTCATTGTGTGATGTATTATCCATTGAATGGCCTAAAACACTCACATTTCCTTCAGTTGCCGAGTCTAGACCACCAATAATGTTTAGGAGAGTTGTTTTGCCAGATCCTGATGGTCCGACAAGACCAATAAATTCACCCTCAGTTAGTTCTAGGTCTATCTGTTGTAAAGCTGTAAAATAATCTCCTCCAACGGGAAAACGTTTGACCAGATTTTTTATATTAATTACACTTTTATTTTCCATCAATGCTCCTTAATGATTGTAGATAAACATAAATTGTATACCTGTACCAAATCCAGAAAGTGATTTGGGCAACGAAATAGCTGGGATATTATATTGATTCCGTTTTGGATTAATAGAGATGATCATATTTAAGCTATAGCTATCATAGGTGCTGCTCCAGCGTAGGTACTGATAGGTTTTTTCTTCATTCCAGTTTATTTGGGAAATATACATTATCTGGTGAAGCATACCAATCGGCAAGCTTGCCAGAAATACTGAATGGGTTTGATCCGAGTTTACAGTATTATTTTTATTAGTGACATACATTGACTCAGCCATAACCAAGATCCCATTAGCCACCGGTATTGTGTAGTCTGCACCGATGGTTATTAGCCCAATTTTTGATTTGTCGGATCTAACTAGAGCACTTTCATTCCAAAGACCAATAAATCCATCAAATCTATAATCAATTGCAACTCTATTATGTGAGTTATAAATAGGTACGCCTACTTGTCCAATGGGTTGCATTGATTTTGAAGGGTCCTGGTGATATGTAAAACCAAACTCACCAACAGATGATGTGATCTCAGCTCTTCCGCCATAGGAAAGGGTATCTAGATCATTGTTTATTAACCAGGACCATACTGATATACTGTTTGATGGAAACCATCTAAGTCTGAAAGATTCTACTCCATCAGTCTGTCCAGTGGGGTCTTTTAAGTTAAACGTATCAAACCATGAGAGAGGCCGAAGGATTTGCGTTGGGCCAAATACAATTTTTTGAAGGCCTAGTCTTGCTTCTATTTTATCACTTGAATATCGAACCCAAAAACGATGGTTGTTTTCATTATAATTAAAAAGAGAATCTCCTGTATAATACCTTTTTAGATAATATGCCCATTCAGCATCCAATAATATTTCATTATATAATTCTTTTTTTAAAGAAAAGGTTGGTATATATCCTATGATTGATTCGAATGATTGCCAATTATTAGGAATATCATTACTTGTTAGACCGCTTACTAATAGCTGTCCTTTAATAGATAGTGTTTGAGAAAAAGTTAAGCTATTAAAAAAAAAGAATATTATAAATATCAAAACATTTTTAACTATAGCCACTGCCTTATGCATATAATATTATTGTGGTAATAATTGCCATGACGATCATTATTCCATTTTCAATAAGTGTTGCAATCGTCATAGGTAGTTTAATAGCTGTGCCAAGGCAGGCGCATTGAATATCCTCTTTATTGAGAAGTACGTTAGTCACACCGATCGTTGTTATACCTAGAATAACAATTGTTAAACCAAGGCTCAGAACAATGTTTATACGAAACAGAAACATTAGACCCAATAAGGTTTCAATAAAAGGATATATCCATCCGTATGCAGGAATGAATTTGGCTAATGGATCATACATAGAAAATGATCGAGGGAAATTATTATAATCCAAAAACTTGAAAAAACTAAATACAATAAAAAATAGCCCCATAAAATCCATCATAAAGCTGTCAGCTGATTTGTTATTCCAGCTTATGATTGTTGTAGAAATAATTATATAGAAAAGAATTAGAAATAAAGGATAAAGATCTTTTAAATAGGATTCTTTTTTTGTTTTAATCAAAAGACTATCTGTGTTTTCTCCTTGAATAAGGTATTTTTTAGGTAATGCTTTTTGAAGCGTTTCTATAGAAACATTATTTTGTGTTTCTAGTATGGCAGATTCATTTTCTAGGGAAACCGTAACTTTTATTACCTTTTCAATATTTTCCAGTGCTCGGGTAACAGTCTCCTTGCACCCAGAGCATGTCATCCCGGATATTTTTATTTTTATTCTATTCATTAGTTTTTGGAAAAATTATTGTTCTAAAATGATTAATTATAGGTACCATATTATAAATAAAGTTAATATTTATGCCTCTTGAGTAAAATAAAATGTCAGAAACAATAATAGAAAAAAATTATAATTCTTCACAGGTCGAAGATAAATGGTACAACCACTGGCTTGAGAAAAATTATTTTCATGCTGACTCCAGTTCAAAGAAAGAATCCTACACAATAGTTATTCCGCCTCCTAACGTTACTGGTATGCTCACGATGGGACATGTCCTAAATAATACTATCCAAGATATATTAATTCGGAAAGCCCGCATGGAAGGTAAAGAAGCCTGTTGGATACCTGGGACAGACCATGCTTCTATTGCCACAGAAACAAAAGTTGTTCAGATGCTAGAGGAAAAGGGCATAGATAAAAACGATCTATCAAGAGATGAGTTTTTAAAGTATGCTTGGGAATGGAAAGAAAAATATGGTGGAATAATAATAAGCCAGCTCAAAAAGTTAGGCTGCTCTTGTGATTGGGATCGGGAGCGGTTCACAATGGATGAGGGGTATTCTAAAGCAGTGTTAGAGGCTTTTGTAAGATTATATGATAAAGGTCTTATTTACAAAGGTCACAGGTTAGTCAATTGGTGCCCTGTATCCAAATCAGCAATAAGTGATGAAGAGGTGATGCACAAAGAAATAGAGGGGCACCTATGGTATTTTAGATATCCTATTAAAGGTAAAAATGAGTATCTGGTAGTTGCAACTACCAGGCCTGAAACCATGCTTGGAGATTCTGCTGTAGCTGTAAATCCTAATGATAAAAGATATAAAAAATATATAGGTAAAACAGTAATTCTGCCTTTGGTTGAAAGAGAGATACCTATAATTGCAGATGAGTATGTTGACCCCAAGTTTGGGACTGGCTGCGTAAAAATTACTCCAGCACATGACCCAAATGATTTTGAGATTGGAAATCGTCATAATTTGGAGTTTATCAGTGTGATGAATGCTGATGCTTCAATAAATCAGAATGCCCCTCAAAAATATGTTGGTAAAGATAGGTTCGAAGCTCGAAAACAGATCCTAGAGGATATTGAAGAGGTTGGGCTTCTAGATAAAACTGAGAATTACCTACACAAAGTTGGGTTTTCTGAAAGGGGAGATGTGCCTATAGAGTTTTATATGTCCAACCAATGGTTCATGAAAATGAAGGATTTAGTGAAGCCAGCAATAGAGGCAGTAAAATCTGGTAAAATTAAATTTCATCCTGAACATTGGGTTAAGACATATAATCATTGGATGAATAATATTAAAGACTGGTGCATAAGTAGACAATTATTGTGGGGTCACCAAATCCCAGTGTGGTATCACAAAGAAGATAAGTCAAGGCTGCATGTATCAGTAAACGGTCCTAAGGATAGCGAAAACTGGGAACAAGACAAAGACGTTCTAGATACTTGGGCAAGTTCATGGATATGGCCTATTGGAGTACACGATTGGCCTCAAAAAAGCAAAGATCTAAACAAGTTTTTTCCTACGGATACTTTAGTTACTGGACCTGATATCATATTCTTTTGGGTCGCGCGTATGATTATTACTGGCTATGAGTTTTTAGATAAAACCCCCTTCAACGATGTATATTTTACATCTATCCTCAGAGATGAGACAGGCAGGAAACTGAGTAAATCTTTAGGAAACTCTCCTGATCCTTTTGATCTTTTTGAAGAGTATGGAACAGACGCTGTTCGATTTGGCATTATGCTTATGTCTCCTCAGGGGTTGGACGTTCTTTTTTCTAAAGAGAGACTTGAGATTGGTAGAAATTTTATGAACAAATTATGGAACGCATGTCGATTTGTTTCAATGAATAATCCAGATGATTGGAACAAAGACTATTCCATTGACCAAAAAGAGTTGAGACTGCCTGATAAATGGATTATCAGCCGCCTAAATAGAGCAATAATAAATTATAATAAACAAATTGATCGATTTCATTTTAATGAGGCAGCCAAGGTTCTCTATGATTTTATATGGAATGATTTTTGTGACTGGTATATTGAGATTGCGAAAACAAGATTTTATTCTGAGGATCAAAAAAGTAAATTAATTACTTATGATATTTGTTTAACATGTATAAACAAAATATTACCCCTTCTACATCCATACACTCCATTTATTACAGAAGAATTATGGTCCTTTTTTAAAAGTAAAAGTGCAAATGATTTGATTATTTCACCATGGCCAGTTGTAGATAAAGGCCAAATAGATGAAGAAATAAATAAAGAAATGATTATGCTTCAAGATGTGATTTCTTCTATTCGTACCATACGAAGTCGAATGAATATACCTCCATCAAAAAAGATTAAGCTTAACATAAAGTGTAATGAAGAGCAGGCTGAGTTTATCCATCAAAATAGTGAATTAATTTTAATTTTAGCTCGATTAGAGTCTTTTTACGCTGGAAGTACTACACAAAAACCTCCAAAATCCGCCGTTTCTGTAGTTCATGGAATGGAGCTTTATATTCCATTAGGAGGATTAGTAGATTTGGACAGAGAAAAATTACAGTTAAGGAAGAGAAAGAATAAGATTGAATCATTACTTTATGATATTGAAAAAAAATTATCAAATAAAAATTTTGTTGATAGAGCTCCCACAGATATTGTAAAAAGAGAACAGGTTAAGATGAGCGACTTAAAAGATGAACTAGCAAAAATTGATTCTAATCTAGAAAAGCTTGTATGAAAAAAATTATTATACCATTGTTAGCCTGCCTTTTATTAGCGCAGTCATCAAAAAGATCAACAATAACTATATACAAGGATGGAACAGCGTTAGTTAAACAAGAAATTATATGGAACAATGTCCCTAAGGGAGAAAGTATCCTTAAATACAAGGATATACCAATAAGTATACACAAAGACACTCCCTTTATAAATTTTAATAATGCTCAAGTATTAAGCCAAAGATTCGTTGATAAAACCTTTACAAGTGATAACTTTTTCAAATCCAAAGAAGGTAACCTTGTAAATGTAAAACCAAAAAATGGAAAAGTTATAAGCGGGCAGTTGTTAGAAATATCAAATAAGATTATTACAATACAGAGTAAAAATGGTATTCGCTGGTTCAGCAAAGAAAATATTGAGTATTTAGAAAGTAAAGATAAAATCAACAATCCTGTTTTTTCTCCTTATTTATCATGGAATATTAAAGCCAATAAAGCAGGGAATATGAAAGGTGATCTTGTTTACAAGCTTAGTAACGTAACCTGGAATACAATATACCGATTGATAATTAACGGCCAGGTAAAAGGTGAGCTGGTTGCCGAAGCAGTAATATCTAACAAATCTAGTAAAGACTTTTTAAATACAAATATTCAGCTTGTAGAGGGAAAGATGAATATTGTGAAGCCTTCAGTAACTCCTCGTGCACCAAGTAATATGTCAATCTCAAGGTCTTCAGTCCCTACAATGAAAGAAGCTTCTCTTGGTGACTATCATATTTACGATGCTGGTAATATTAACAAATTAATTGCTAAAGAGAGTATCACTGTTCGCATGTATGGTCCCCTGAATGTTGACTATGAAAAAATATATGTATTTGAAAATTCTGAAAGGCAGCAAAAAGAAGAGCCTCTTAAAGTAGAACTAACACTTTCTAATACAGAGGTACATGGTTTAGGCATTCCGCTACCTGCTGGCAAAATTGATTTGTATACATTTTCTGGGGCAGGCGGTATTGAGTACATTGGTTCTGATAAAATGGGGCAAGTACCTAAGGGGGAGTCTTCAACAATACAGGCAGGATATGCTTTTGATATTACAGGAAAAAGAAAAGTACTGAACTATGATAGACAAAGGAAAAGTGAAGAAGCAGTAATTGAGATATCCATAAGTAATGCTAGAACGGATCCAGTTCAGATTAGGATAGTTGAACATATTAATGGTGATTGGGTTATTAAGGACCAGTCACACAACTATCAGAAAGAGAATGCATCAACTATTCATTTTTCAATTAGTTTAGATCCGGGTAAAAAAGAGTATATCACATATACCTATAGGAAAGAATGGAAATAGTGCAGTTAAACACAAAAGTTATTTCTGCTTTCTAAAAATCATATGACAAGCTTTGATATTGATGACTCAATAACAAAGTTAACACAAATAGGCGCTCACCGCGCCAAGGTATTATCTGATTATCATATTAACTCTCTTAGAGAGCTAGTCTACTACTTCCCTCGAAAACATCTAGATAGAACAAATATTGCTTTGATAAAAGATCTTTCACGAGGTAATAGATTTAATATCGTGGGTAAAGTTGAAACGTTTGGTGAAAAATCCACTCGTTATAAAAAAATATTTCAGGTGATTATTACCGATGGGACAGGACTGCTTACGCTTACGTGGTTTAACTCAACTAGATTCATAAAAAAATTATTTAAAAAGGGAGATACTGTTGCGGTACATGGTAAGATTGAATGGTATAATGGTTTTGTGATTAATCATCCTGAATTTGACAGACTAGATCATAATGATAACCCAACAAATACGGGTTCAATTATTCCAATTTATTCTTTAACTAATGAACTAAGGTCTGCTGGCATTGAACAACGCATAATTCGAAAAATTATTTTACAGGCACTAGACAGTGTTAGCTCACTTAAAGACATGTTTAATGATTCATTTATCAAAGTAAATAACTTATACGGACTGAATGAGTCTTTAAAACAAATTCATTACCCTAAAAATATAGAAAAGCTTAATCAGGCTATATACAGATTGAAGTTCGACGAGCATTTTTTATTACAGGTTTTTATGGCGCTAATTAAAAAGAATATAAAAAATGCGAAAACAAAGCCACTAAAAGATGTGGGGCCATATTTTAAGATAATACGAGATTCACTAAGCTTTGAATTAACGAAAGCACAAAAAAGGGTAATCCAAGAAATTCATTCTGACATGAAAAAGGATGCTTGTATGAATAGACTTCTCCAAGGAGATGTAGGCTCGGGGAAAACTATAGTTGCTATACTTTCTGCTGCTTTAGCAGTTGGGAATAATGTTCAGGTTGCAGTCATGGCTCCAACCGAGATTTTGGCTTATCAGCATTATGAGTCATTTCAAAAAGAATTATCTAAAGCTAGGATAACATGTTGTTTGCTAATTGGAAAAATGAATAAAAAAGATAGAGAAATAATAATTGATAATATAGAAGTTGGGACTATATCTGTTGTAATTGGCACTCACGCTATTATTCAAGATGATGTAACGTTTAACCATCTTGGATTAGTTATTATAGATGAGCAACATCGGTTTGGGGTGGGCCAGCGTAATAAGCTTACAAAAAAAGGAATGAACCCTCATTTTTTATCCATGACAGCGACTCCAATTCCAAGAACACTTTCTATTACATATATGGGAGATATGGATTTATCAATAATTGATGAGCTCCCTATGAATCGTATCCCTATTACGACTAAGGTAATTGATGCTCTAAGGCTTCCTAAGGTTTATTCATTTATTAAACAGCAGATTGAGCTAGGTCAACAGTGTATGATTGTATATCCTTTGGTTAAAGAATCAGAAAAAAACGATATAGCTGCTGCTGTTGATATGTATGAAGAATTAAATCAAAATATATTTTCTAATATTGAAATGGGAGTGATCCATGGAAGGATGAAGTCAGATGAAAAAAAAATAATTATGGAAGATTTTGAGAAAAATAAAATTAGAATTTTAGTATCAACCACTGTTATAGAAGTGGGGATTGATATCCCAAATGCAACAATAATGTTGATTGAAAATGCGGAACGATTTGGAATTACACAATTACATCAATTAAGAGGGAGAATTGGAAGAGGCAATAAGCAGGCTACTTGTTTTTTGGTCCAACATAAAAATACTCCACTGGCTGATTGA
>Ga0209445_1000169_pt1 | contig 36468 bp, 28 predicted proteins | sample MarorgKNORR_S2LV_4_FD_188223 | JGI IMG/M metagenome (GOLD analysis project Ga0209445, IMG submission 188223) | Marine microbial communities from the Southern Atlantic Ocean, analyzing organic carbon cycling - NADW_A/KNORR_S2/LV (SPAdes) (version 2) | ecosystem: Environmental > Aquatic > Marine >... | reverse complement strand
CGCCGGTGCGTCCGGCGTGAAGTGGAAGCTGCCCGGCACCACCTGGAGTCGTCCGGCGGCATTCTCCACGCGGTCGAATTCCCCGGCGGGAAGCGCGTACGAGAGAATCTGGGCCAGGACCACCATCCCGAAGAGGATGACCAACGTATGTGGGACCTTGAAGCGGCTCTTGGTCACGGGGAGCCCTGCTCGCCTTTCACGTACTTGTCGAACCAGTCCGCCGGGTGATGTTAGGACCGAGTAATTTCCACACTCGGACTGCCTGGGGATTCAACCCCGTGGGGCGAGTGGGCATCCCGGTGGCCGTGGCATTTGGCCCAACCGTGCGGTCTTTGCGAGCCGTTCCGTGAAGTTTCTTCAACGCATCGGGCTTCCGGGGATGGCCACCCCTAGAACTTGGCACATCTGAGCCCCTTTTTAGGCACTTTCACTCCGATATCCCCCCCTCTATGTACTGACATCGGTTATTCAAACTCACCCGCCGAGATCAGGAGAGAAGTGTCCATTTGGCCACACTACCTCAGTCGGGTATCGGGAGGCAAGCACGCCAACGGCGGTTCAGCCCCATCATGCCGCGAGCGGTGACGGCCGATGGCGGACGATGCGGCACGCCGGTAGCTTGCTTCGCTTCATCCAACGAAGACGGCCTGAGGGGACGACTCCATGAAGTCGAAGCTGGTTCTTATTGCGTGCTGCTTGGTGCCGACAGTCGTTCCGTTTGCCGCGTCGGCGCAGGCTCCCGCGCACGTCCCTGAGAACGCGCCGGCCCGCATCCATCCCCTGCCCTCGCTAAGGGACCAGGCCCAGGAGCAGCAGGCATGGCTCGACACGCGCATGCAGCGGATTCTTCCGGGGCTCATGGCCGAGTACGACGTGGGCATGTGGATTCTATCGATGCGCGAGTATGCTGAGGACCCAGTGTTCTGGTCCATCACCTCGCCGACGACGTTTGCCGCCCGTCGTCGTTCGATCTACGTCATCACCCGCCGCGATGACGGGTCGCTCGAGCGACTCGCGCTAGGTGGCACGAGCCAAGGGGGCGTATTCGAAGCCTTCCGGTCCACGCGGCCCGCGCCCACGCAGCCTACCGCCGAATTGGTGGGGAGCGAGCAGTGGGACCTGCTGCGCGAGCTGGTCGAGGATCGTGACCCCGACAATATCGTGCTCAATATCGACCCCGTTTGGGCCTTTTCGGACGGGCTACACTCAGGCGAGGCCGAAGAGCTGCTCGAGGCCCTCGGTGACAAGTACGTCGGGCGCGTCAAGCGTGAGTCGCGCCTCGCCATGAACTACATCGCGCTGCGACTTCCCGAGATGATGCCGCGTTATCGCAAGATCGAAGAGACCGTGCACGCGATCATCAGCGAGGCTTTCTCGAACTCCGTCATCACACCCGGAGTGACGACCACCGACGACGTCGTTTGGTGGATGCGCCAGAAGCTGCGCGACCTCGGATACACGACTTGGTTCCAGACCTCCGTCGGCGTGCAGCGGGCCGGGGAAGTCGGGAGCGGAAGCGAGGTCATCCAGAAGGGAGATCTACTCTGGACCGATTACGGCGTCGTGGGCCTGAATCTGCACACGGACACGCAACACCTCGGCTACGTCCTGAAGGACGGCGAGACTAACGTTCCAGCCGGGCTGGAGCAGTGCCTAGCCAACTCGAACCGGCTCCAGGACATCTTGCTCTCACATATGGAGCCGGGCCTGACCGGAAATCAGATTCTCGCGAGCACACTCGCGCAGATGCGCTCCGAGGGTATCAACGGAACCGTATACACACATCCGATCGGGGATCACGGTCACGGGGCGGGGCCGCTCATCGGGCGTTGGGACGGGCAGGAAGGTGTCCCGGTCCGTGGGGACGCGGTGCTGCTGGCCTCGACCTGGCACTCCATCGAGCTGCAAGCGACGACGCCGATCCCCGAGTGGGGCGGCAAGCCGGCCTCGTGCCGTCAGGAGGAGGAGGCGTACCTGGACGAAGAAGGCGAGCGCCATTGGGTGTTCCGTCGCCAGGACCGATTCCACCTGGTTTGGTAGGCCCAAGCTGACCCTCTCGAACCTGTGAGCGCGCCCAAGACGGGGAAGGCGTTCGACCGCTCGATCGTGGAGGGACCGATCCGCGGAGCCGTGTGGAAGCTCGCGTGGCCCACGATGCTCCAGAACATCATCGGCGGCATGCAGGGAATCGTCGATCATGTCATGGTGGGCAACTACGTCGGCTATACCGGCAATGCCGCGATTGGCGTGTCCTGGCAGATCTTTCTCGTCGTCATCGTCTTCATCAGCTCGCTCTTCACGGGCATGGGCGTGCTGGTCGCGCGCTTCACGGGTGCGAACGAACCCGACAAGGTGAATCGCACGGTCTACCAGGCGTTCCTGACCGCGGTCTTGCTCGTCTTGGTGATCATGGCGCCCATCGGGTACCTCTTGTCACCCGTGCTGCTCGACCTCGTCAACGCGGCCCCCGAAGTGCAGATCGAAGCGCTGCCGTACCTGCGCATCATGTTCGTCTTTTCGTTCGGCATGCTGCTTTTCTTCATGCTCGGAGGCGCGCTTCGTTCGGCGGGTGACGCCAAGACTCCGCTGCGACTCGGCATCGCGCTCACGATTCTGAACATCGCCCTCAACGTGATCTTCATCCGAGGTCTGGGTCCGATCCCAGCCTTCGGCACCAAGGGCGCGGCGATGGGCACCGTAATCGCCGGTGCCCTCGTGAGCGGCTTCGCGATGGTACGGCTGTTCAGTGGCAAATGGGTTGTGACCTTCCACAGGGGCATGAACTTGATGCCCGATTGGAACATCATCCGCCAACTCTTCAAGTTCGGGTTGCCCACGGGCATTCAAGGCGTGGCGATGAACATCGGCGGAGTATTCTTGCTCGCGTTTATCGGGTCGCTAGCGATGAGCGGACAAGCCCAGGCCGCGTATGTCGTGAGCTATACCCAGCTCTTCTCGTTCATCACGTGGACGTCGGTCGGCATCATGGGCGCGACGGCCGCGGTCGCTGGGCAGAATCTTGGTGCGGGAAAGCCCGAACGGGCCAGTCAGGGGGTCCGCACTGCCGCCGGTATCGGGCTCATGCTCGCAGCGTCCATTGGCGTATTGTTCTTGCTGATACCGAGTATGCTGCTCGGCATATTCGGCATGGACGACCCGGTGGTGCTGGAGCTGGGCGTCGAGTTGCTTCGGTATCTTGCGGTGTCGGGCCTCTTCATCACGGTCGCTTTGGCGTATACCGGCGGCCTTCAGGGCACCGGCGATACCAAGAGCCCGATGTACATCTCAATGGTATCACAGATCGTCGTCCCGCTTGGGATGTGCTTCATCATCCAGACGTTCTCGACACTCGATCCGCGCGACATCTGGCTCGCGATCGTGCTAGCGCACTTTACTCGCGCGACGCTGAGCGTCTTCGTCTTCCGGCGAGAGAAGTGGCGGGACATCAAGGTCGATCTTGGGGAAAGCGGAAGCCTGACTCGACCCGAAGCGGGCGGGCCCCCATTATAGGGCCCCTCGTTTGGGCACCTTGGCGTCCCTCGATCAGACAGCGACACCGTGTATGGCGAATCAGTATTGGCTCATGAAGTCGGAGCCCTACGTCTACTCCATCGACGACCTGGAGAAGGACGGGTCTACCTGTTGGGAGGGCGTACGTAACTACATGGCCCGCAATAACATGCGGGCCATGAGCGTGGGGGACGAAGTGTTGTATTACCACTCCAACGACAAGCCACCCGGAGTGGTTGGCCTCGCACGCGTCTGTAAGGAGGCCTACCCGGATCACTACGCCTTCGACAAGAATGAGAAGTACTTCGACGCCAAGTCCGATCCTGACAACCCGCGCTGGTGGATGGTCGACGTCGAGTTCGTCGCCAAGTTCCACGAACAGGTGGGACTGCCGGAACTCAAGGCGGACCCCGCGCTCGCGCAGATGGAGCTCATCCGCTACGGGCGTCTCTCGGTGCAGGCGGTGACGAAGAAGGAGTTCGCCCACGTGAAGAAGATGGCGGGCTACAAGGGGTGAGGTGCGCGCTCGTTGTCTTGCTCGTGCTCTGCGCGCCGACTCTTGGCGGCGCGCAGGGAGTCCCCGACGCGCGGGCTCTCGGCATCCCGCTGACGGGCACTCCCGGGTCGAACAACGCGATCACGGATGTCGCGGGTGTGGAGGTCGGCCACAGCACGATCATTCGCGGGCAGGGGACGCTCGTGGTAGGCGAGGGTCCGGTGCGCACAGGTGTAACGGCAATCCTGCCGCGAGGCCGTAATGCCGGTGACTCGACGTTCGCTGCCTGGTTCAGTTTGAACGGGAACGGCGAGATGACGGGCACGACCTGGATCGAGCACTCCGGGATCCTGGAGGGCCCGATCCTGATCACCAACACGCACAGCGTGGGTGTCGTGCGGGATGCGGTCATCGATTGGATGCGGCAGCGAGACCCGGACTTCTTGTGGGCGCTCCCGGTCGTTGCGGAGACCTACGACGGAAGTCTCAACGATATCAACGGCTTCCACGTGAAGCCGGAGCACGCGTTCGAGGCGCTCGGGAATGCGCGCGCAGGGAGCGTCGAGCAAGGAGCCGTGGGTGGTGGCACCGGCATGCGCTGTCACGGCTTCAAGGGTGGCATCGGCAGCGCGTCGCGCGTCGTCGGCGAGTACACGGTCGGGGTCCTGGTGCAGTGCAATCAGGGGGCCCGCAGGGACCTGCGCATCGCGGGCGTGCCCGTGGGCGAGATGATGCCCACCCCGGGGGCGTGCTACGCGGACCGGGCGGTCCCCGCCGGGGCCCGTCGGCGCGGTGTGCCTTGGTGTGACGAAGCGGAGGACGCCGGCGGTGAGCTCGAGCCGGTCCCCGAAGTGGCCGGATCGATCATCATCGTCCTGGCGACCGACGCGCCGCTCTTGCCAACCCAGATCAAGAGACTGGTCACCCGAACGGCGCTTGGGCTGGCGCGCATTGGTGGCATGGGATACAACGGCTCCGGGGACATCTTCATCGGGTTCAGCACGGCGAACCGGAGTGCGGCGGCCGAGCGGTCGAACGTCGTTGCCCTTCAGATGCTGCCCAACGACGGAATGAACGCGTTGATCTCGTCGTCTGTGCACGCAACGGAAGAAGCGATCTTGAATGCGATGCTGGCGGCCGAAACGCTGACCGGCATCAACGGCTACACGGTACCCGCGCTGCCTCAGGACAGACTTCGTGCGATCATGGAGCGGGCGGGCGCGGCCCTCGGAAATTCGCGGTAACCAGAACCAGATCATCCAGGTGAAGACCATGCACATCAGACTTCGTCCGATTCCCTTCGTAGTGGCTTTGGCGACCCTCCTGGTCGCGACCCCCCGCGCGGTCGACGCCCAGCGCATGGTTACGGACGATCCCGTGCTGCAGCAGATTTGGGATCAGGCCATGAACAATTCGCAGTTCGAGACGCTCGGGACCGCTCTGCTCGACTCCATCGGACCGCGCCTGACGGCGTCGCCTGGCATCGAGCGCGCCCAGGACTGGGCCGTGAAGACGTTCCAGGGCTGGGGCATCGAGGCCCGAACGGAGCAGTACGGCACCTGGGAGGGCTGGGACCGCGGCGTGAGCCACATCGACCTGGTCGAGCCTCGCGTCCGTTCGCTGGAAGGGCGCATTCTCGCGTGGAGCCCCGGTACCGGCGGTGAGCCGGTAGAGGGAGCGGTCACGTACCTGCCGACGATCGATTCGCCGGCCGACTGGCAGGCTTTCCTGGGCACGGTGAGTGGCACCTGGGTCATGATGTCGTACCCCGAGCCGACCTGTCGCGCGGACGAGCAGTGGACCGAGTTCGGCACGCGGGCGTCCGTGCAGGCCATGGCGCAGGCACGCCAACAGGCTGAACAGGCTTGGAATGTGAGCCTGCGCGCCACCGGTTCGACCGATGGTCGCAGGCGCGACCTGCACGCGGCCCTCGAAGGGGCCGGAGCGGCGGGAATCATCACATCGAACTGGCCGGGGTCGTACGGGACTACGCGTGTCTTCAACGCGTACAACCGCGAAACACCCACCTTCGAACTCGGGTGCGAGGACTACGGTCTCGTGCACCGGCTGGCGAAGGAGGGAAGCCACCCCGTTCTGCGCGTTACCGCGGAGGCCGAGAACCGAGGCGAGGTCCCTGTCTATAACGTGCTCGCCGCGATCCCCGGCACGGAGTTGCCCGACGAGTACGTGATGCTCTCCGCGCATTTCGACTCCTGGGAGGGCGGCTCCGGTGCGACGGACAACGGTTCCGGGTCGCTGCTCATGATGGAGACCATGCGCATCCTCAAGGACGTGTATCCGAACCCACGGCGCACGATCCTGGTGGGACTGTGGAGCGGTGAGGAGCAGGGCCTCAACGGCTCACGGGCCTTCACCGAAGACCATCCTGAAGTGGTCGAGGGTCTGCAGGTGCTCTTCAACCAGGACAACGGCACGGGCCGTATCGTGAACATGAGCGCGCAGGGCCTCACAAAGGCCGCGGGCTCGCTCGCTGGTTGGCTGGCACAGGTGCCGGCCGAGGTTTCCGCCGGCATCAACTTGCAGCTCCCCGGGAACCCCGGCGGCGGCGGCTCCGACTACGCCTCGTTCGTATGCCACGGGGCACCGGGCTTCAATCTGGGGGCGCTCTCCTGGGATTACGGCTCCCACACCTGGCACACCCACCGCGACACCTTCGACAAGCTCGTAATCGACGATCTCAAGAACAACGCGGTACTCGCCGCGTCGCTGATCTACTTGGCTTCGGAGGACCCGGTTCGCGTGAGCCGCGAGCGGCGTACGGTGATCACGGGGCGTGGCGGTGGTCCCGGACAGTGGCCCACGTGTTCCCCGGCTGTGCGCAGTTCGGGTGCCAGCCCGCGCATGTAGCGTCCGAGCCCATCGCCCTTTGTTGGACCGTTGAAGAGCACGGAATCGATGATCAAGAATTACGTAGGTGGTGCATGGCGGGACGCCTCGGCCACCGACTCATTGGCGGTGATGAACCCTGCCTCGGGGGAGGAGATCGGGCGGGTCCCGCTTTCGACGGCGACCGACATGGACGCCGCGGTGCAGGCGGCGAAAGCCGCGTTCCCGGCGTGGCGCGACACGCCGGCACCCGAACGCGCACGCGTTCTCTTTCGGCTCAAGTCACTGTTGGAGGAGCATAAGGAGGAGCTGGCTCGACTGTTGGTGACTGAGCACGGCAAGGTGCTGCCCGAGACGCGGGGCGAGATCCAACGCGGCATCGAGAACGTCGAGCACGCCTGCGGCGTGCCGACGCTCATGATGGGCGACACCGTTGAGCAGATCGCGGCGGGAATCGACAGCGCGTCGTGGCGCCAGCCGTTGGGCGTGTTCGGCATCATCACGCCGTACAACTTCCCGGTCATGATCCCGCTCTGGTTCTGGCCCTACGCCGTAGCGACCGGCAACAGCGTCGTGCTCAAGCCAAGCGAGCAGGATCCGCTCACGCACCAGAAGATCGTCGAGCTCGCCGAGCAGGCCGGTCTGCCGCCCGGAGTGCTCAACGTCGTTCATGGGGGGCGGGAGACGGTCGAGGCGATGTGCGACCACCCGGACATCGTCGGCGTGTCCTTCGTGGGCTCGAGCCATGTCGCGAAGATCGTGCATACGCGCGCATCGGCCTCTGGCAAGCGTGTGCAGGCGCTCGGCGGGGCGAAGAACTACATGATTGTGCTGCCCGACGCGGACATGGACGTGGCTCTCGAAGCGTGCTCCGGGTCTATCTTCGGCTCGACAGGACAGCGCTGCCTAGCGGGCAGCGTGATCGTGGGGGTGGGCGATGCGCATGCTCAGATCAGGGACCGCATGCTCGATTCAGCCGCATCGATCCGATTGGGTGACGGCCTTCAGCCAGGCACCGACATGGGTCCGCTGATCTCGGCGGCACACCGTGACCGGGTGAACGCGTTTATCGATCAAGGGGTGTCCGACGGGGCCAAGCTCTCGCTGGATGGGCGCGGCGCGACAGTCGAGGGGCTCGAAGGCGGCTACTGGGTAGGCGCTACGGTCTTCGCGGACGTGCCGCCAGACGTGTCCATCGCTACCGAGGAGGTCTTTGGTCCGGTCGCCGGAATCAACCGTGCCAAAGACATCGACGAGGCGATCCGCATGATGCACGCCAGTCGCTACGGCAACGCGTGTTCGATTTTCACCACGAGTGGCAAGGCGGCGCGCGAATTCCGATATCAGGCCGGCATCAGCATGATCGGAGTGAACATCGGCGTCGCTGCTCCGATGGCGTTTTTCCCGTTCGGCGGCTCCAAGGGCTCGTTCTACGGAGACCTGAAAGCGCAGGGGCGTGACGGCATCTTCTTCTACACCGATCAGCGGGTTGTCATCTCACGCTGGTGAGTGAATCCGCGTCACGGACCGCGAGAAGACCATGACAGTTTCGACTGCGAGCGCGGGCGCGACGGGCGCCGAGATCGTTCAGGCGCAGAAGGAGTACCTGCTGCCTTCGTTGTTGCACATGTACTCGGAGCCGCTCACCCTCGTGGAAGGCGAGGGTGTCCGCGTCAGGGACGCCGAAGGGCGCGAATACCTGGATCTGTTCAGCGGCATCCTCACTACTTCCGTGGGCCACTGCCATCCGCGGGTCGTCGACGCGATGACGTCGCAGATGAACAAGCTCGGGCACATCTCGACGTTGTACGCGAACGAGCCGCAGGTGGAGGCCGCGAAGCGCCTTGCGGATATCGCCCCTGGGGAGCTAAAGCGCACGTTCTTCAGCAACTCGGGCACGGAGGCGATCGAGACCGCGCTCATGATGGCCTGCCTCGCCACGGGCCGCAGCGAGATCGTCGCTCTCCGAGTCGGCTATCATGGCCGCTCGTTCATGGCGACGAGTGTGACGGCGCACTCCGGATGGCGGCCACTTGCGACACCGGTCGCGGGTATCAAGCACGCGATGTCACCCAACACGTATCGATGCCCGTTCAAGCAGCCGTGCGACGACACCTGTGTCGACAAGTTCATCGACGACCTCGAAGAGGTGATTTACACGACGACCAACGGCCGCCCCGCTGCCTTCATCGCTGAGACCATCCAGGGTGTGGCGGGCTACGTCGTACCTCCTGCAGGGTATTTCCAGAAGGCCGCGGAGGTCATCCGGAGCTATGGTGGTCTACTCATCATCGACGAAGTACAAACCGGGTTCGGACGGTGCGGAACCTACTGGTTCGGCATCGACCATTGGGGGGTCGTGCCCGACATCATGGTCATGGCCAAGGGCATCGCCAACGGCGCTCCGGTGGGTGCCACGATCACCACGGACGAGGTCGCGCACGGTTGGAAAGGCAAGACGATCTCGACATTTGGCGGCACGCCCGTCTCCATGGCGGCGTTGTGCGCTACGCAGGACGTGCTACGCGAGCAGAATGCGCCCGCTAATTGTGAGGCCCGCGGGGCTCAGTTGCGTGCAGGTCTCGAGCAGATCCAGAGCCGCCACGCCTGGATTGGAGACGTTCGGGGCATGGGCCTCATGCAGGCGCTCGAGATCGTGAAGGACCCGACCAGCAAGGCGCCAGACATCGAGCGTACCTCCAAGTTGCTCGAGGCCACCCGCGACGAGGGCGTTCTCGTCGGGCAGGGTGGGCTGCACGGCACCTGTATCCGACTCGGGCCCTCGATGCTGATCAGCGAAGAGGATATCGCCGAGGGCGTGCAGAAGTTCGCCGCTGCCTGCGATCGAGTGGGCTAGGACTAGAGGTCCTTGTAGTCATTCAGTTCCGCATCGCGTCGGCCGGCCGGATCGATAGGGCTGTCCTGATTGCAAGAGGCGAACGCAGCCGTCAGAACGGCGATGGCTAGTGGGGGGATCGCGCGATTCATGAGAGAACGCTGAAGCCGAACGGGCCCCGATGCAACAGTCCCGCACGTTGGCCAATATGCTGGCCGCATCTCTGAAAGCCCCGTACGATGATCCTGTGCGGTCCGTGCGCATCGCTTTCCTGAGGCCCTAGGGGGTAGAATGAGTGAGATTAGTCGGAAAGGCTTCCTTGGTCTCGGCACCGTTGCGGCCGCCGGATTGGCCTCAGGGTGCGTTCCAGAAGCGGATGAAAGCGGACTTGCGCCCGCCCTGGTGGTGGTCAACGGCAACGTGCTCACCCAGGACGATGCTCAGCCTGTTGCGGAGGCATTTGCCATCAAGGACGGCCGATTTGTGGCGGTCGGATCCAATGACGACGTGCAAAACCTCGTGAGTCCCGGTACCGCGATCGTCGACGCTGCCGGCGGCACGGTCGTTCCTGGCTTCATCGACGCCCATTCGCACCCCTCAGGCGCTGGGCTCAACGCGCTCAAGAACGTCGACACCAACCTGGGCAGTATCGCTCTCATGCAGGAGGCGCTCCGGGCACGAGCCGGCGAGACGCCGCCCGGAGCATGGATCGTCGGTTACATGTATGACGATACCAAGCAGGAGGAGGGTCGCCCAGTGAATCGACTCGACCTCGACGCAGTGAGTACGAATCACCCGATTGTCGTGGGGCACCGGGGCGGCCATACCGGCGTCTACAACTCGATGGCCTTCGCCACCGCCGGCGTTACCGTCGATACCCCGGACCCGTTCGGCGGGCATTTCTATAGGGAGAATGGCGAACTGACGGGGAAGGTCGCCGAGCGCGCGCGCGGCGCCTTCAATGTCGTGTCGACCTCAACGCGAGCGGAGCGGGCTGCAGGGGTCGCGCTCATCTGCAGGCAAATGAACGCACAAGGCCTGACGTCGGTGCATCAGGCGAGCACGGGCTCCGCTGCCTTCACGGCGTACCAGGACGCGCGCGAAGCGGGTGATCTCACGTTCCGGATGCATGCCCTGGCTAGCGGCGGTTCGTTCCCGTCGCTCAACGGTGGCGGGATCCGGACTGGCTTCGGCGACGAATGGCTGAGGATTGGCGCTGTGAAATACGTCGCGGACGGGTCGGCGTCGGAGCGCACGATGGCCATGAGCACTGCCTACGCTGGACGGCCGGACGACTTCGGCATCATGACGATGACGCAGGAGCAGGTGCATGAAGTCGTCGAAGAGGCGCACCGCTCTGGCTGGCAGGTGGCCATTCACGCGAACGGCGACGTGACCATCGACATGGTCTTGAATGCCTACGAGCGCGTGCAGCGCGAGTGGCCGCGTGCGGACGCTCGCCATCGCATCGAACATTGTTCGCTCGTCAATCCGTCGCTGCTGCAGAGGATCGCGGATGGCGGCGTCATCCCAGCTCCGTTCTACACGTACGCCCACTACCACGGTGAAAAGTGGATCGAGTACGGTGAGGAGAAGATGGAGTGGATGTTCGCCCACAAGTCGTTCCTCGACTACGGGATCCCAGTCGCCCCGGCGTCGGACCACAGCCCCGGTCCCTATGAGCCGCTGATGGCCATCCAGTCGATGGTGACTCGGAAAGATTTCTCTGGGCGGGTGTGGGGCCCGAGTCAGCGCATCACTGTCGATCAGGCGCTCAAGGTGTGCACCGTGAACGGCGCCTACGCGTCCTTTGAGGAGAACGAGAAGGGCACGATAACCGCGGGTAAGCTCGGCGACTTCGTAATCCTGGCCGAGGATCCGCACGACGTGGACCCCGATCGCATCAAGGAAATCCAGGTCGTTCGCACGGTGGTGGGCGGCACCACGATGCACGAGGCGTAAGGGCTTGGAGGGCCTTCTCGAGGGGCATCGCCAGGTCGAGCGTCTGCTCGCACAGCGTCGCGCGACTGGCACGTTCACGATCGTCGAGGAGTGAGATTGCGTGCGGGTCTATCAACCGCGTAGGGTGTCCGCAGGGTCCTGTCCCAAAAGCACACAGAGGTTGGAGGTTCAATGACGATCACCGGTCGGTTCTACTGCTCGACGCTCACGGTTTGCCTGGTGCTCGCGTTCAGCCCAGTCGCTCGCGCTCAGGAGACAACACGCCTCGAAGCTGATGGCCTCGAGCAACCTGTCGAGATCTTGGTCGATCGCTGGGGAATCAGCCACGTATACGCCGAAACCGAGCACGACCTCTTCTATGCGCAGGGGTGGAACGCCGCGCGCGACCGGCTCTTCCAACTCGAGCTCTGGCGCCGTCAGGCGACAGGTACGGTGTCGGAGATCCTCGGGCCCAGGGAACTACAGCGGGACATCGGAACTCTCCTCTTCAAGTTCAGGCGAGATCTGAAGCAAGAGCTGAATCATTATCACGACAACGGCGTCGAGATCATCGGCGCCTACGTCGAGGGCATCAACGCATATGTTAGGCGGACGCGAAGCGATCCCAGCCTGCTGCCCCTTGAGTTCCAGCTGCTGGGGATCGTACCCGGCCTATGGACGCCCGAGGTGGTGATCTCTCGGCATCAGGGGCTGTTGGGCAATATCGGCGCGGAGCTGCGGACTGGGCGGTTGGTGGCTCAGGTAGGCGCTCAGACCGTCAAGGACCTGAACACGTACGGGCCAGGCGATCCCCTGCTCGAGCTCGACCCTGCACTCGACGGGGCAGCGCTCTCGGAGGACATCCTCGGCCTCTATAACGCCTTCCGTGCTTCCGTTCGGTTCCGGCCAGAGGACATCGCGCCCGAGCGTCGCGCCGACGCGGACGGCTTCGCGATGCTCGAACAGGCGGCCGAGCTAGCGTCCCGGACGGTTGCATACGATGTGGAGCAGGACGTGGGCTCGAACAATTGGGTCGTCGCGGGGAGCCGTAGCGAGAGCGGATATCCCCTCATGGCGAACGATCCGCACCGGGCCCAGGCTGCGCCCTCCCTGCGCTATTGGGTGCACCTCGTCGCGCCCGGGTGGGACGTCATCGGCGGCGGTGAGCCTAGTCTGCCGGGTGTATCGATCGGACACAACCAGTACGGCGCGTGGGGCCTGACGGTCTTTGCGACCGATGCGGAAGACCTCTACGTCTACGAGACCAATCCCTCGAACCCGAACGAGTACTCGTATCGTGGTGAGTGGGAGGCGATGACCGTCATCACGGAGCAGATTCCGGTGAAGGGTCAGGGCCCGCACAGTGTTGATCTCAAATACACGCGCCACGGGCCGGTCGTCTTTGAGGACGAAGATCGCCACCTCGCTTATGCCGTCCGCGCCGGTTGGATGGAGGTCGGGGGAGCGCCCTACCTCGCGTCGTTGCGCATGGATCAGGCGACGACGTGGGAAGAGTTCCGCGAGGCGTGCTCGTACTCGAACATTCCCGGCGAGAACATGGTGTGGGCCGATCGAGCCGGAAACATCGGGTGGCAGTCGGTGGGCATCGCGCCGGTGCGCCGGAACTGGAGCGGGCTCGTGCCAGTACCGGGTGACGGCCGCTACGAGTGGGACGGATACCTGCCGATCCAGGCCAAGCCGCACGTTTCGAATCCGCCTGAAGGATACTTTGCGACGGCGAACAACGACCTCGTGCCCCGCGACTACCAGTACATGGACGCCGTCGGCTTCACGTGGACCGATCCGTATCGCTGGCTGCGCGTCGTCGAGGTGCTGGGAAACGGCACGCGCTTCTCAATGGCCGACATGATGCGGCTGCAGACCGACGAGCTCTCCATTCCTGCGCGGCAGCTCGTGCCGATGCTCGAGGAGATCGAGCCCCCCGACAACCGCACCAAGAGGGCGGCTGGTCTGTTGCTCGACTGGGACTACGTGATGGACAAGCGCTCCGCCGCGGCAGGGCTGTACGCTGCGTGGGAAGGAGAAATCCGTCGTGGCATCACGCAGGCGCTCGTGCCCGCTGGAGTGTCGATGAACGTCGGACTCAAGAAGTCGATCGAGACGATCATGGTACCGCCGGGCGAGTTGGGTGTCGATCCCATGGCCGCGCGTGACGAGTTGCTCATGGATGCTCTGGTGCGAGCTATGGCGAGCCTCACCGAGCGGCTAGGGCCCGATTCGGGTGGCTGGATCTACGGCCTGCCGGACTACCATCACGTTCTCCTACGGCACCCACTCGGCACCTCGGTCGACGCTAGTACGAGAGCTCGCCTCGAGGTGGGGCCGCTGCCGCGGGGCGGCTACGGTTCGACCGTGAACCAGACCGGCAACGGCAACAACCAGACGAGCGGTGCATCCTTCCGCATCATCGTCGATACCGGGGACTGGGACCGCGCGGTCGGCATGAACACGCCCGGCCAAAGCGGCGATCCCGACTCGCCGTTCTACCGCAACCTCTTCGAGATGTGGGCCAACGACCAATTCCACCCGATCTTCTATTCACGCGACAAGATCGAAGCGGCGACGTCGCTGAAGATCGACCTGCGGCCGGGCCGGTAGGAGGGTGACATGCGGCTCTTGCGATACTCCATGGCGATGAGCCTCGACGGCTATATCGCTGGCCCGAACGGCGAGTTCGACTGGATCTTCATGGACCCCGCCATCGACGACGGCAGCGTCGCCGAGGGTCGTCCCGTTCACCTATTCGCTACTCCCTGCGGCATCCCGATATTTAGCCCATGAGCACTACGGTCCCCGGAAAAACGATCAGGGATCCTCTCTGGAACACGATCCACCTCGATGCCACAGCCGTTCGCATCGTGGATACCCCCGAGTTCCAGAGACTCAGGTACATCCGTCAGCTAGGACTGGCGCACCTCGTCTATCCGGGCGCCACGCATACGCGCTTCGATCATGCGCTCGGGGTCTATCACCTGACGTCGGTCGCGTTGCGCCATTTGCGAGATCGCGGCGGTGTGGCGCCGGAGGCATGGGAGGGCGAGGAGCTGGTGCCCTATGCAGGTCTCTTGCACGACATCGGGCACTACGCGTTCTCTCACGCCCTGGAGGAGTTGGAGGCCGAGCACGTGCCGGTGCATCACGAGGAGGTCAGTCAGCGTTTTTTCGCATCGCAGACGCTGCGTGACGCGCTCGCACCTCTTGGCCTCAGCGCCCCGGATCGGATCCATGAGATCATCTCTGGCGAGAGCGGGCTTCCGCTTCGGGGACTTGTGAGCGGCAGTCTCGACCTCGACAAGATGGAGTACTTGCGCCGCGACGCCCGCTTCTGCGGTGTGCCCTACGGTGAGGTCGATGTCTCGCGGCTGCTGCAGGGACTCGCGTTGCTCGAGGATCCGGAAACCGGTGTGTTCGAAGTCGGTGTGCACGAAAAGGCGATCGCCGCGCTCGAGTCGCTTCTGTTCGCCAAGTACCAGATGTTCAGGAACGTCTATTGGCACCACGGGGTGCGCGCGGCCACAGGTCTATACAAGCGCATCGTCGAGGAGTCGGTCAGGGCGGGTCTTCTCGATCCAGAAGAGCTGATCGGCCCTACCGACGAAGAGCTGCTGCACGAAATCGGTCGGCGCGCACACGAGGACGATGGAGAGATCGCGGAAAGGATTGCCACTCGGTGGTTGCCGGCCCTGAGGCATCGGCGTCTCCCGAAACGCGCGCTCGAGCTCACCGCGGCTGACCTCGCCGGACGCCAAGTCGAGGACTGGGCCGTTGGCGACTCCCCGTGGAAACGGGTGGTTGAAGACGACCTCGCCGCGGAACTGGGACTCGAATCGGGTGAAGTCGTGATCGACTTCCCGGCGAAGCCCGAAATGTTTCAGCTCGACGTGCTCGTCGAGCGGCGAGGGGGAGAGATAAGCCGCCTCGGATTGGCGGGACTGCCGGGCTTGCTGGACCTGCCCAGACTCGCGCAACAGCTCTACGCGACCGCGCGAGTGCTGAGGGTCTTCACCTTCGAGCGCCGAGAGGTGCCCGCGGAGCAGGTGCTGGAGCGGATTACGCATCCTGTGGGCAGCGCCTAGAACGCTGTTAAAGTCTTCTGGACGGTCCGATCACGCAATCAGAAGTATTATGAGAGTGATGTTGTCGTAGCCACCCGCCTCATTCGCCGCCGCCACGAGAGCGTGGGCTGCCGGCTCTAAGACTTCGGGATCACCGGCGTCGCCCAATTGCTCCCGAAGAATGAGCGCGATGTCCTCGTCCTCTAGCATGCCGACCAGCCCGTCGGAGCAAAGCAGAAACACATCCCCAGCGAGCGCGGTGCCATCGTGTAGGTGGGGGACCGGCGGTTCCTCCAGCCCCACGCACTGCGTCAGGATGTGGCCATAGGGGTGGTCTCGCACCTGCTCGAGTGTCAGCTCGTTCGCGTCGACTCGCTCTTGGACCCAGGTGTCATCCCGTGTCAGCTGGACGAGCTCGCCAGCTCTGAGACGATAGGCACGCGAGTCGCCCACGTGCCCGAACACGTACTCCCGCGTAGCGAGATCGAGGGCGACGGCCGTGAGCGTCGTGCCCATTCCTTCCAGCTCCTCGTCTTGCGCCACAGCCTCCCGAATCGCCTGGTGAGCCGACATCACCGATTCAAGCATGGTAGAGTGCATTTCATCCAACACGCTCTGAGGCGGAGCCTCGGATCCGAGCTGTGCGTTCAGCATCTTCGCGGTGTGGGTGGCCGCGATCCGACTTGCGACGTCACCCCCCGGGTGCCCACCCATCCCGTCCGCGATCACAGCGATGCCGCCGGACAGGAGCAGCGCGAGGCTGTCCTCGTTTCGCGTCCGAGCTCGCCCGATGTCGCTGAGGCCGACGCCGACGAAGGTGGTCATTGTCCCAAAGTAGAAACACCGTTGCGGGTGCGGCAACCAGGTGTGACATACGGGTGTAAAGCGAGGAACCCCTTCGAAGGACAGGGGTTAGCAGAGGTCGAGCCCCCTGGCCCAGGTCGAGTGCTGTTCGACCCTTGTGGGTCGTCATACTCCTGGGGCGCCCAGGCGGAAACCATTGAACCATCTGAGAAGTAACAAAAGTGCTAGAGTTTTGTTGACAGCTCGGGCTCCGGCGGACACCTTAAACGGCTGAAGATTCAGCGAAATTTCGCCCCCCCACTCACAGATCCTCTCGACGAGGATCGGTGAACCAGGACTTGAAGGAGAATAGACACGATGGCCGCTGCCACTACTAGCAAGCGCAAGCGTCGGGGGAAGGGAAATCTTCTCTCGGGCTTCGACGCGAGCGTGGAGGAGCAGAGCGCCCTTGATCAGTACCTCCGAGACGTGAGTCGCCACGAGCTCATTACTCCTGACAAGGAGAAAGAACTCGGCGCTCTGGCCCAAAAGGGTGACCAGGAGGCGATCCAAGAGCTGGCGCGAGCGAACCTACGCTTCGTGATCAGTGTTGCTAAGAAATATCAGAATCGCGGCGTCTCTCTCACGGACTTGATCCAAGAGGGGAACGTCGGACTCGTTACCGCTGCGCGGAAATTCGATCCCGAGCAGGGCGTGAAGTTCATTAGTTATGCCGTCTGGTGGATTCGTCAGGCCATTTTGGCGTCGCTAGCCAACCACGGCAGGGCGGTTCGTGTTCCCCTCAACCGGGCGAGCGATCTGGCTCGGATATTTCGCGAAAAAGAGCGCCTGAAGCAGGAGAAAGGGCGCGAGCCGACGACGGAGGAGTTGGCCGAGGCGACATTCTTGACGCCTGAGTTGGTCGAATCCTTACAGACGCTGAACGCCGCCGAGATCCGTCTCGACGCGCCCATCGGTGATTCGGAGGACTCGCAGCTCGTTGAGCGCTTCATCACAGAAGAAGCGGCCGAGCCCGAACTCGAAGTCGAGAGTCGTTTGCTGACCGAGACCATCACGGAGGCTCTATCCACTCTCGAAACACGCGACGCGAAGGTTCTCCGTCTGTACTTCGGTCTCGAAGGTGAGCGTGAGCACACGCTCGAAGAGATCGGGAACATGCTGGGCGTGACTCGCGAACGGATTCGTCAACTGCGCGATCGTGCGTTGCGACGGTTGCGCGATGGTGTGAAGGGCAACGCGCTGGAGTCTTTTGCTGCGTGATGATTGAGCCGGCCGTGACGCGGTCGGACTCTTTGGCCCCCCGCCGGAACTGGTTCCGGCGGGGGGCTTCGTGTATCCGGGAGCCGTGCGCGTGAGGGGTAGGGTACACGAGGCGGGTGGAGGGGTGTACCGCGTCCGTTTGCAGGACGACCGGGAGATCGAAGCGTCGTTGCGCGGACGTCTCAAGCAGCAACGGCGCACGGGCAGCCGCGTTGTCATCGGGGACATCGTGACGGTGGGCAGCTCGGGTGATGCTTGGACGATCGAGAGCGTGGAGGAGCGCTCGACAGAGCTGGTGCGCAGGGGTAGGGGGGGGCGAGCGCCCAAGCTGCTCGCGGCCAACCTTGATAAGGCCTTTATGGTGGTCTCCGCCAAGAATCCGGACGCCACCGTCCAGTTGATCGATCGTCTGCTGATGCTGGGCGAGGCGAGCGGGATGCAATCGATCCTGGTCATCAACAAGCTCGACGCCCCGGGTGCGCCCGAAGTCGCGGCGATCTTCGCGCCTATGTACCAGACGGTCGGTTATGAGGTGCTTTCCGTCAGTGCCGAGACGGGCGTGGGCGTCGAGTTGCTGTGCCAGAGGATGTGTGAGGGCACGTCGACCTTGATCGGACCGTCCGGTGTGGGGAAGTCGTCGTTGCTCAACGCCGTCGATCCTGAGCTCGAACTGCGCACGGGCGAACTTTCCCGGAAAACCCAGACCGGGCGGCACACGACGGTGAGTTCGCGTATCATCTCGCTCGCTTGCGGCGGTCTGGTGGCGGACACACCCGGATTCGGCGACGTCGCCCTGTGGGGGGTGGCGCCAGAGGAGATCGCTGCTTGTTTCCCGGAGTTTGCGGGCCCTTCCGAGTTGTGCCGCTTTCGCGGATGCACGCACGTGCACGAACCAGACTGCGGGGTGAGGGCTGCACTGGAGGCGGGCGACATCTTCGACTCCCGGTACCAGAGCTACCTGACCGGGCGAGTCGAGGCCGAAGAAGCCCGATAGGGCTGCTAGGTCTGTCCGTCCCGTAGGGGTGTGACTCTCGGCGTCCCCGTCGCGGGATCGGTCGCGACCGATACCGGCCACGAATAGACGCCGGCTAGCGTCTGTTCTGTCATGACCTCCGCGGGTGTGCCCTCGGCGGCCACCGTACCTTGCGAGAGTAGCAACATGCGGTCGGCGAACCGAGCTGCGAGATCGAGGCCGTGCGTAACGACGATGACGGTGAGTCCCGCGTCCGCCGAACGGCGCAGCAACTCCAGGATCGCCATCTCGTGACGGATGTCGAGGCTATTGGTCGGTTCGTCCAGCACGAGTGCTCGCGGCTGCTGTGCGAGGGCTCGTGCGATGCGCACGCGTTGGCGCTCTCCGCCTGAGAGCGTTGTCACGTCTCGGGCGGTGAACTCCGTCACATCACACTCGGCTAGGGCCGTCGCAATGGCTTCCCGGTCCGCGTCGCCTTCCCCCGCGAGAGGCCCGAGGTGAGGATAGCGTCCCATGCCGACCATCTCACGAACCGTGAGCGGAAAGGCCAGAGTCTCCGACTGCGCGACTGCTCCGACCGCGCGCGCGAGCTCCCGACGGTCCCACGTGCCCACCTCGCGGTCGTCGATATAGCTACCGCCAGAGGTCGGCTCGAGCGCCCCCATCAGCGAGCGCATGAGCGTGGACTTGCCCGATCCGTTGGGCCCTAGTACCGCGTAGAGGCATCCGTCCGGTACCGTCATGGAGATGCCGTCGAGCGCCGGTCGTTGCGCGCCGGGATACCGTACCACCAGGTCACGCGCCTCGAATCTCATGTCCCAGCCAGACTGCGGCGCAGCAGCACGAGGAAGATCGGGACGCCCACGAAGGCGGTGATCACACCGATCGGGATCTCGGTCGGCGCCAGCGCCAAGCGCGCGATCAGGTCCGCGAGCGTAAGAAACGCCGCGCCACCCAAGAAGGAGAGCGGCAATAGCGCCCGGTGATCGGACCCGATGAGCAGGCGGATGGCGTGTGGCACGACGAGACCTACAAAGCCGATCACGCCGGCCACCGCGACACCGGCGGCGGTGATCAGCGCGGCGATGACGAGGGCGGTGCGCTTCACACCTTCGACATCGGCGCCCAGGTAGTGGGCGGTCTCCTCGCCGATCGCCATGAGGTTGAGCGGGCGAGCAAGCGCGATCAGGACGACCGCGGCTGGCACGGTGTAAACGGCCGCGAGCAGCACGCTCTGCCAGCTCGCGTTGGCGAGGCTACCCATGATCCAGAGAACCACGCTCTGAACCGTGCGCGCCGAGGAGACCGACAGTATGAAGGCGATGCAGGCGGAGAAAAACGCCGCCACGACAACGCCTGCGAGCAACAGGACGCGCACGTCCATCGCTTGCCCCGTGGCGGTGGCCACTCGGAATACCAGCACGATCGCAAGGAGCGCTCCGGCGAAGGCGGCCAAGGGAAGACTCCACGATCCCAGTCCCGCCCAGCCCAAGGCGAGCACCGTGACCGCACCGACCGACGCACCGCCGGAAATGCCGAGGATGTATGGCTCCGCTAACGGATTGCGTAACAGCGCCTGGAAGGTGGCCCCGGCGAGCGCGAGACCTCCCCCGACGAGCACCCCAAGCAGTATCCGAGGGAGGCGAAGTTGCAGCACGATGTCGCGATGCATCTCGACATCTCCTGCCGTGAGGGCCGCGAACACCTGAGAGGTGGTCAGCGGCACCGAACCGAAGCGCACGCCGGCCAGGACGCTGATCGTCAGCGTCACTCCGAGGAGTGTCGCCAGGGTGAGCCGGTTCATCGTAAGGAAGTGCCGTGCAGCAACTCAGCAACGCGCCACGCGGCGTCGACCACATGCGGACCCGGGATCTCGAGCGCGTCACCGATCTCGACGATGCGCGCCTGCGGCGTGAGTGTCGCATCGAACTGTGACGCATCGCTCACCAAGACGACATCGATCTCCCTCGCGCGCAGTTCCTCGGGGCTCACCGCGGAATACAGCACCCCGAGATCCTGGAAGGCGTTGTCTCCGCCCACCAGTCGGATGATTTCGTCGATGTAGGTGTCCGGACCCGCTACCCATGGCGGCGTGCCGCCAAGCACGTACACCGCGCGCAGGCGCGGGAGCTGCTCGACCCGTTGCGACAGCTCGGCGAGGCCGGCCTCGAGCGCACGGACCAGCGAGTCGGCGGCAGAGTCGGCACCGGTTACGCGACCCAAGAGAATCGCACCAGCGTATAAGTCTTGGAGGCGGTCCGGGCGGACAGCGATGTGCATGATACCCAGATCGTCGAGCCGCGCGGGTGTACGCGAGTCTTGCTCGCCGTGGAAACGGATGACCAGATCGGGACTCAGCGCCACGATCTCCTCGAGGTTGGGCTGCAGGCCACCACCTACGGACGGGAGGTGCGCCAACCAGTCCTGCACGTCGAAATCGGTGCGCCCGACCAGCAGGGAGTCGGTCCTCAGGGCCCGCAGCGTCTGGGTGGCGGACGGCACCAGTGAAATCACACGCCTGGCGGGAGTCGCGAAGAATCGCTGCGACCCTGACGCGTCCACGACGTTGATGCCTTCAGGAAGGGCCTGCTCAGGGTGTTCGTCGGCCGGAGTCTCGCCTGCGCACGCGGCGGTGACGAAGCTGACCACCGCCAGCGTCCGACGAAGAAAAGTGCTCGACGCGCAGCGCGGCATCAGCCGCCCGCGGCTTCGGATCGCAGGCAGGAGTCCTCGAATGTACGAACCCAGGTTCCGCTCCGCTGGGCTAGTCCCGCGAACCAGCGTCGCTCGGACCCGAAGACCTCCAGCAGAACCTCTTCGGTGCCGTCACCGTCCCAGTCCAGATGATCGAAATAGCGCGGTGCGCCCTTGCCCTCACTATCGACCGGACGGTACCACGTGTAGGCGCGCTGGTACTCCTCTGCCGACGCATTTCCCATCACGAAAAGCGAGTATGCGCCAGCGCTGTCGGCGGAGGCTCCGAACTGGTCGCGATACAAAAAGGTTGCCGCGATTGCCTCTCGGGGCGCGCCCACCATCTGGAACGCCTGGATATCGGCACGTATCGAGAGGGTTCCGTCGGGGGGCCACGCGGCGCCCAGCCGGGGAATCGCCTCGTCAGCGAGGGTCAGGGAGGCGACCCGCTGGTCGTAGTTGTGCCGGTGGACCCGATACGCGTTGTAGGCGCGTGCGGACGCCGCTTGCGCAGGCAGAGCCATCAGCAACTCGACGCCGATGGCGCTCGGCACCAATTCGACCACCCCGGAAATGGTCGGTCGTGGTACGCAATACTCCTCATTGAGGCCTGCCGATGTGGCGGTCAAGCGGCCGACTCTAACGCCCTGTGCAAAGAGCACCCACTCGGAGCCGGGTGCGAGCAGCTCGGCGGTGAAACGGTCGCGGAATCCCCGGACCTCGGAATCGCTCACGAATGCGCCGATTGCATCGCCCTGTATCTCGCCCACCACAGTCAGGGTTGCTTCGGAGCCGCTACGCCTGCCCGCAAGAAGAATGGGTCCGTTCGGGAGCTCGGGCAGAGCCTCCGATTCCTCTGCCGCGAAGGCAGCAGGACCCGGAGTCTCCGCTGCCAGCTCGGCCTTGGTGCGAGGGGGCTTCAAGTTCACGTCGACCCCGCCCCAACCAACGTTGTCGCAGCCCGAGGCCACGGTTAAGATCACCGCAATCGCTAGGGATTTCCTACGCATAGGGCCTTCGGTTCAAGTACGGCTCAAGGGCCTCGAAAGCTAGTGCGGACCCCCCTGGGGGCAAGCTGAAAACGCGGTGGCGTGCCATTTCCCGGTCGCCGCCGTGAAGTGTTCTAGGGCAATGATGAACCAACTGGATTCGCTTCAGTTCAGGGAGGTCATGGGCCGATTCCCCACGGGCGTCGCAGTGGTTTGCGCGCGCGCGCACGGGTCCGCGGTTTGGGGCGTTACGGTGAATTCGTTCACTTCCGTGTCGCTCGACCCTCCGCTCATCCTGGTCTGTATCGACAGAGCAGCAGCCTCGCACGACAAGCTGACTACCGCACAGACGTTCGCGATCAGTATGTTGGCCGAGGATCAGGCCGACATCGCCAAGCGATTCGCATTGGAGCCACCGGAGACACGTTTCGATGACGTTGCCTGGCGCGGCGCATCGGACGGGAGCCCGGTTCTCGAGGGCGCCGCGGCCTGGTTGGAATGCGAGACCAACGGAGTGATGCCGGGAGGGGACCACTCCATCGTGCTGGGCCGGGTGATCGCATCCGGTTGCTCGGACCGTGGAGCACTGCTCTTCTTCGCCGGAGCGTACGGGAGGGTGGTGACTTGAGTAGCTTGCGCCGCCGAGCCGAATGGCTGCCCGCTCTGCTCGTGGGAGTCGCGTGTGCGACTGCGGCGGAGATCGCCATCGGCGTGCTGTTGTATGCTGGCACCGGCCTCATGCGGTCGCTCAGCACCGTCTTGGTGGTGGAAGCGGCGGCGCTCGCGATCGGCCTGTGGAGTGCGCCCGGTCCCGGTCCGCGTCTCGTGAGCCGCATTCGCCTCCGCTGGATCCTCTGCCTGGCCTCGTTCCTCGCGGCAGCTTCGTACGCCACGTCGTGGAGTGCGCTTCGCGAGCTCGGTGATACCGCCATCGGTCAGGGATTCGGCCTCGCCATCATGGCTGCATTGCCGTTGTACACGTGCGGGACCGTGCTCGGCGGCATGAGCACTGCCTCGTTGACCGATGGCAGGGGTGCCAGGGCGGGCCCGGGCGCCGCGGCCGCGGTAGGCGCGGCGATGGGTTTCGCTGTCACCGGGCTCATGCTTCCTAGATCGCCGGTGCCTTCGTTTCTGCTCATCGGATGCCTCGCGCTGCTCTCGTTGGGCGGCATGATGTATGGGGTCGTGCTGGGCGCTCGCCTCCACATCGAAGTGAAGGCGATCCGCCCGGCGACGGCCCTTCCGGTACGAGTGGAGGACCGGCGGCTTTCGGAGGATGGCCTAGCGTCGCGCGTGTTGCTCGAAGCTGGACACGTGAGGCGAGCGATCGGACTCTCGGGCGTGAGCGCGGTGATTCCGTGGGACGTCGCGGTGGGTCGCCGGTTCATGCCTCCGCTAGAAGCATCTTGGCGCGTACTCGTGGTTGGTGGCGGCGCGTCGCCTCTGCCTCTCATGGTCATGAGAGAACACCCGACCGGATCAGTCCACGTGCTGGAGCGACTGGGGGATGTTGTGGAGCTGGGGAGAGACCACTTCGAGACTGGGTTGGAGGTGGGTAGCACCGAGCGCTCTTTCGTCGCAGTAGGCAACCTCGACGATCTCATCGAAGGACTTTCCGGGAGCTACGACCTGGTCGTGGTGGACGCTGCGGCGCTCGAGTCCTTGGGCGGCGCGGGAGGACTGTCCGTTCGGGCGAAAGCAGCGCTGAGGCAGCGGGTCTCCGCGAGAGGAGTGTTGGTCTGGGGCCCCCACTCCGACCCTGCCACCGAGGCGGTCGACGGTTGGTCGATGGTCGCGCTCACTCGCCCGTGCGTGGGCGACGAGGATGAGGTTCTGCTCGTAGCGGGACGCCAAGCGGCCCTGCCACCAACCGATCTCATCGAGGGATTCCGAGCCCTGGGGGGAGGCGTCGCCGCCACGTGATCGTCGCGCACCTCTCCGACCTCCATTTGGGGTTTCGCGCGTACGGTCGCGTAGAGCGGGGCGCGAACCTGCGTGAACGCGATGTCGCCGCTGCATTCGAGCGAGCGGTGCAGGAGCTCGTTCGCATCGCACCTGATGTCGTCGTCGTAGCTGGAGACGTCTTCGACCGTCCCGACCCGCCGGCGGGTGCCGTCGTCGCCCTCGCACGAGGCCTCGAGTCGCTTCGCTCTTCGCTGCCGGAGGCTCCGGTGCTCATGGTCGCGGGTCCGAGGGACACGCCGCGCCGACCCGCTGACCCGGGTGCGCTCGCGGTGCTCGACACCTTTCCCAACGTCGAAGCGGCAACAGGCCTGACGCGATCCATCCTCATGGAGCGCCTCGACCTCCATGCTTGCCTGGTCCCCTACCGGGCTACCGTGCGACACCCTGCCGCGCTGCCAGAATCCGACCCTAAGATGCGTTGGAACCTACTCGTGATTCACGGATCTACGGACCCTGCCGGCGAGTGGGGCGTGCATGTCGATCCCGACGAGTGGGACTACATCGCGCTGGGAGGTGAGCACCGACGTAGCAACGTGGTTGCCAACGCGCGATACCCCGGATCGCTGGAGCGCGTCGCTCTCGACCCATGGGACGAAGCCGCGGACGAGAAGGGATTCCTAACCGTCGATCTGGAGCGGGACGAAGTCGTCTTCCATCCCATTCCCGGCCGGCCCGTAGTCGCGCTTGCCCCCATCAAGGTCGTTTCAGGCAACGCCGACCGACTGCGGCGTCGTGTGCGGGAGGTCGTGGCGGAAGTCCCCGGTGGTATCGACGGCAAGATCGTGCGTTTGAGGCTGGAAGGAGCATCCCCCGAAGACCTGTTGGCCTTGCAAGGAGACGAGCTCACGGGGTTGAAGCGCCGCGCACTACACCTGGCCGTTGAGGTCGGCAGGGAGCCGCGCGTGCCCCCGGCGGCCTGGCTTCCGGTCGATGCACCCGGGCTTCTGCGCGACGCCCTGGAAGGCGAGCTCGAGCGGGATGGCCTGCTGACCGAGACCACGCAGAAAGTGATCATAGAGCTCGTTCCGGACGATCTCGTGGGCACGTTGGAGCGTGAGCCCATCGGACTTCTCGACTCCCTGGACGGAGACGTGCCGGGGGTCGGCCGGGTCAGTACTTCCCTCCCCAAGGGGCTGACGGCAGTGATCGGAGGGGCAGGCCACGCGCGGCAGGCCGTCGAGGCATTGCTCGTGCAGGTAGGTGGTGATGGGCCTCCCGGACCCCTTCGCCGGCTTTGGAGCGGGCAGGGCGCCGATACCCTCGACGAGACCATCTCGCTCGCCACGGAAGCAGTCGCGGTGAGCCGGGGCCTCGCCATTGTGGATGCGGCGCTGTTGAGAGCTGGTGAGACCGCGGCCGTCGAGCCGGTGCCATCAGCGGCACCGGTGAGGCTCGTTGAGCGCAGCGGGCGCGGCGCGGTCCGCGTCCACTTGGAACAGGTGGCGGCGGAGTTCCGAGCCGCGGAAAGAGACCTACGTGGGCTAAGGGCCGATGTAGTGGAGGTCGACGGAGATCTCGAAGTCGCGACCATGGGTTGGTTGCGTGAACGCCAGGACGCGGAGACCACTCTCAACGCCTATCGGGACCGCGCACGCGAGGTCCGGGCCCGCCTCAAGAAATTGGAGGCGGCTGGACCGGACGCGCCGTGTCCCACGTGCGGTCGCGTGCTCGAGAGTCACTACCAAGAGGTGCTGGCAGAGCTGAACGAAGACTGGGAGTCCATCGTCCAGGACGGGAGCTGGTGGAAGAGCCGCTGGGAGCAGCTCGAACTCAAGCCGTCGCATTTACAGGAGCTCGAAGGAGAATCTCTTCGCTTCCATGCGGCGCTCGAGGCCGGCTCCGAGGGAGCCGAGCTGCTGCGCGTACGCCTCTCTGAGCTTTCTGAGAGAGAGGTCGTTTCCGTACCGCCCACTCAGGCTCGCGGCGCGCTGAGCGCGGTTGTAGATGCGCTGCGACGGATACGCTCAGCACGGTCGGTAAGGGCCACCGACATGCTGCTCGACCGCTCTTCGAGGTTTCTTTGCCGAATCTCTGGCGGCCGGATTCTGACGGTGTCGATGGTGGCGGGCCGGGCGGTCCTGAACGGAGACCGCGCTGTGCTGGCTCTAGTTTCGGAGGAAGATCGAGCGACGGCTCGCATCGCGGTGCGACTCGCAGCGGCTTCGCTGGTGGCGGCGAACGGGAAATTGATGGCTTCCCTCGTGCTTGCCGAGCCCTTCGACCGACTCGACCTCGAGGCCCGTATTCGGACGCTCGTGCTCACCAAAGAGCTGCTGAGCGAGATCCCCCGCGTCATCCTGTTCAGCGGTGGCGAGGCGGTAGACGCACGCCCCGAGTTGTTCGATTCTATACTCGAGGTTCGAGACGAGGCATCGGGCGTGGGACCGGCTTTGCGGCCGGCTGCGGCCGGTCCCGGAAGGACTCTGCTGAGGGCGCCTAGGAAGCCCGCCCGTGGCACTGCAACCTTTCGTAACGAGCTCTCGTCGTAGATAGAGTGGACCACGGCGCGTCCGTGACGACGCCGAGTAGTGGATCTAAACGATGTTGGTGTGATGATTCTTTGGATTGAAGCTGCCGTTGCGCTGGTCATCGGCGGGGTTGCTTGCCGGCTCTGGTACCGCCATTGGCGCGCGAGGAAGATCGCGGCCGCCCGGCGCGTTGAGGCTCCGAACTCCCACTATAGCTCGGCGGGCGTGCGGAACCAGGAGGACCGCGAGCGCTGGGGCGGCATCACCCTGCCCAGCCTCCATCCTCTCAATCAGGAGAAGGCTCACCGCCTGTTTCTGGTGGTGGACGCCGACGGCATTCACGCGCTGTCTCCAAGAGACCGGCTGTTCCTGGACAACATGACCATTCCGCGGCTCAGCACGTAGAAGCTCAAGCTCGCGGCTCCGTGGCCCGCCCCGCGTTGCAGTACGCTTCGTAGAGTTCGGCCGGCTGATTGGCGTACAGCTCGACGAATCCGCACGAGCCGCAGAGCCTCGCGTGGACCTGGGTGCTCGCGCTGCGCGCGAGAGGTCCGACGTGCGGGTGTCGGTCGATGCCCACTACGACGCGCTGGCCGCCGGGGTCGGCGAAGTAGGCACCGTCCATCATTTGATCCGATGCGCATTTCGAACAGTGGTGGTAACTACTCACTGAGGCCTCCTGTAAAACGGGCTTCTTCAGTCGCTACCTGCCCAAGACTGCGCCAGGCAAAGCGAAAAGCGAATCGATTGTCGCGTCCTTCCAGGACATCCGCGAAGATGGCGCCCAGCGCCGGCGCGAACTTGAACCCATGACCGCTGCCGCCGCTAGCGACCACGAGACCTTCCCGGCTGGGGTCCGCGGCCGCGAACAGGTCGCCATCGAAGCTGTCGCAGTACATGCAGACGCGTCGATGGACTACGGGCGCATCGGCCAGCGCGGGGATCGAGTAACGCAAGAAGTCCCTCGTGCGAGCCTCGTGCTCGGCGGAGACAGCCCCGCGGTCGTCAGGGCGCGCGCGAGCGCCCGGTCCGTGGTGTGCCACTTTCACGCGGCCGTCGGGCAGAGCGGGAAATCCGTACCACCCGGTACCCGAGATGTCCGCGGCCCATGGAGGAAAGCCGCTACCGCGGAAGGCGTCCGGATCATCCGGCTGGAAGTGGAGAACGGGATGAGCGGTGGGCCAGAGGACATGGGAGAGCCACGGCACCAAGCCGGGGGTCCAAGCCCCGGCTGCGACCAGCACTCGGTCAGCCTCGATGCGATCTGCCCCCGTGGTGACGACGCCGCTCACCCGGGACCCATGTGACATGAGGCTGCGCATCGAGCCGGTAAGGAAGGTCACGTCCGCAGCTCGGCAAAGTGAAGAGAGTCGCTCGACGACCGCGCCGCTCTCCGCCCAGCCCGCCCTCGTATTGAGATAGCCGTCGGGATACCGCGTGAAGTCCCACTCGGGGTAGCGTCCCGAAGCGCTGTTGGCATCCAGTCGCTCGGGGGCGTAGCCCCGAGCCCTCAGTACCTCGAAGCTCTCGTACTCGTACCCTCCCGGGGCCATCGGGGTTGGCGAAAGAATCAGAAACCCGTCCTCGTGGTAGAGCGGCACGGGCCAGTCATGATTCCAGCGGTCCCAGCCCTCGAGCGCGAGTTCCGCCAGCTCGTGGTAGAAGCGGTCGGACCCATAGTCCATGCGCACGACCTTGCTGACGTCGGTCGAGGATGCTCCCTCATGAGGAATCGGCCCTGGGTCGAGCACGGTCACCAGCCATCCCCGGCGCCTCAACTCGAGCGCGGCGGTGATTCCGAAGATGCCGCCCCCGACGACCAGGACCCGTCCTGGGGCGGCGTTCACGGTGTCGTCACGAGCGGCTCGAGGAGCGTGTGGATAGGTTGGCCTGTTAGATCCTGCATCTCTCCAGACCGCCATGCAAATCAGAATCCTGTCCGCTGACGCCGTCCGGGCATGCGTAGACATGCCCGCCGCGATCGACGCGATGCGTGAGGCGTTCGCCGCGCTCTCAGCGCAAGAGGCGACCGTGCCGATGCGTCTGGTGCTCGAGACCGAGCACGGGGTCAGTCTCTTCATGCCTGCCCATCTTCGAGAAAGCGGGAACGCCGGGGCTAAAGTGGTTTCGGTGAACCCTGGCAACGCCGCCCGGGGCCTGCCCGCGATTCACGCCGTGGTGCTGGTGCTCGACGTGCTGACGGGTCGTCCTACAGCGCTCATGGACGGCACGTGGCTCACGGCCCTACGCACCGGGGCAGTGGGCGGGCTCGCGGCGGATCTGTTGGCACGTTCGGACGCCAAGACCGTGGCGCTTTTCGGGGCGGGCGTGCAAGCTCGGACGCAGCTCGAGGCGGTCCGGTGCGTGCGCGAGATCACGGAGGTACGGGTGGTTTCGCGGAGCGGAGCGTCCGCGGATCGCCTAGCCGGGGAGGTAGTGGGCGTGCGCGCTGTGCGCGTCGATGATGCGAACGAGGCCATCGAGGGAGCGGACATCATCATCGCCGCGACCAGCAGCTCCACACCCGTCTTCGACGGCGCCCGCGTGGAGCCCGGCACGCACGTTACCGGGGTCGGCTCGTACACGCTCGACATGCGAGAAGTCGACACCGCCCTCGTGCAACGCGCCCGCATCATCGTCGATCAACGTGAGGCGGTGATGGAGGAGGCAGGTGACATCGTGGGCCCGATCCGTGACGGCGTGGTCGACGAGACGGTGATCATCGCCGAGATCGGCGAAGTAGTGCTCGGGCGCGTGCCGGGCAGGACCGCAGACTCCGAGATCACGTTCTTCAAGTCGGTCGGCAATGCGGTTCAAGACGTGGCCGTGGCAGCCCGGGTGCTCGCGGCGGCCGAGTCCGAGGGGCACGGCCTGGTCGTCGACCTCTAGGAGCCGGGGGCGCGAACCGCCGAGCACCGGGCGCTAGCCGTCGATCGTGCGGCCGCTAGCTGCCCAGTACCGTCCAGGCCTCCGCCCGAGCCTGGTAGGTCGCGAGCGCCTCTTCGTCGGAGTTCTGGACCGCGGCCTGTGCCATCGCGAGGTAGGTCCAAGCGTAGTAGTTCGGAATCCCGATGGTGGCGAGGTCGGGCCAATGGCCCCAATCGTCCGGGATCCCTGTGCGGTGCATGAAGACATCGTCGAGCAGTGTACGAGTACGCGGAAGGTCCATCCACGCACCGATCACGTTGGAGTAGGGTGTTCGATCCATCTGCATGAACCCCTCAGGCGCTTGGTCATCGAGGGGCCCGTTGTGGAGCCGGAACGCGAGCCCTTGGCGCACTAGGTAGCGGCTCACGCCCAGCGACGCCGCGGCGTTGCCGCTCGACGCGAAATAGATCGGGCGTTCGTCGATGACTTCGTTGATCAGCGTGAGGGCGTATTGCTGCCACGGCAGGAGCGTCGTGCCTCCCGGTAGCGTGGCGACCACGTTGCCCAGCCTAATTTCGCTGTCGTTCTCGATCGGTACGACCACGCGGGCGACGCGGCTGATGTCCTCATCGGACAGCGGCATGATCGACTTGGTCGGGGCTCGGATCGGCCTGTCGACCACGAGCGGGATCTTGCCCTGCGCCTCACTGGGGTCCGACACGTACACGGCGGCGGTATTCTCCGCTGTGTACGGTCGCTGGCATTGGATGCGGGACCAGTCCGAAGACGGATCGACTCCGTCGGGACAGGGCGCGGTGAGCCTCTTTAGTTGACCCGTGTACCACTCGGTGTTGAGGTACGACGTCACGATCACGGTCACGTCTCGGCGAATGCCCTCGACCTCCTGCAGGTACCACAACGGGAAGGTGTCGTTGTCCCCGTTCGTGAAGAGCACCCCGTACGGCTCGACGCTCATCAGCAGGTTGTGGGACCAGTCCCTCGCCGCGTAGTCGTTTGCCCGGCTCGCCCAGGAGAAGTTGAACACGAGTGGGATCAACGCGAGGCTCAAGATGGGGCTCGCTTTGGCGAGGCCGACCCCCATCTCTCGTGCCGATTCGCGCCAGAGGGTTGCGATACCGATGCCGGCCCAGAGCCCCCAGACCGAGAAGCTCACGATGAAGAAGTAGTCACGTTCCCGCACTTCGTGCAGGGAGCGATCCTGGACCGGCGCCTGCATCGAGTAGCCGTACTTGAAATTGAGGTAGAACAACAGCGCGAATGACAGCGTCGCGAAGAGCGTGGCGATGAACACGAAGCTCGCGCGGTCACGGCGCGCGTGCTCGATCGCACCCCACATCCCGAGGCCGACGAAGAGCATCGTGAAGGGAAGGCGCAAGTTCGCGAAGACGGTCGAGTTACCGTCGAGCGAGCGCGCCCACTGCCAGTCGAAGTACTGTAGGTAGTTGGCTAGCTGAGAGGTCAGCGGCGCGAGGCGAGGCAACAGTCCTGGTTTGTCGTACTGAGTACGATTGAGCGCCTCAGCGAGCGCTGCGCAGCCCGCCTTCCCGTAGGTGACGACCGCGCCGAGCGCTGAACCGATGTTGGGACAAGTCGGAGCAGCCTCGTTGATGACGGGATCCAATCCGGCGCGAATCGGCAAAAAGAGATGGATCGAGAGCCCGAGCACAATCACCGCGACGCCGGCGGCGTACAGGCGCCAATTGAGCAGCGTCTTGGGGCGCACGAAGAGTATGAACAATCCGATCGCTGGCGCCGCCAAGAACGCCATGAGGTGGTTGCCGACGCTCAGCGCCAGAATGAAGGCCATCAGGACAAGCAGGTTGTCATCCTTGCCGCGCCCGAGCCGCTCCTGCCACCGCAACGCCAACCACGACAGGACAGCAATTGTGAGCAGCGAGACGGTGTACACTTTCTCGTTCACGTTGGATTGGTTCCACACCGTGAAGGCGGTCGCGCTGACGAGCACAGCCGCAGATGCACCGATGATTCGGAAGCGCCGATCCTCTGAGAAGAATCGCAGGATGTGGTGCGCCACGAGGAACCACATTGCGTGCGCGCCGGCGCTCATGAGCGCGCTGAACAGGTTGATACGTACGGCTACCGACATGCCCAGCGGAGCCAGAAGCACGGACCACGCGCGCGCGAACACGACGAAAAGTGGATTGCCGGGGGGGTGTGGGACGCCGAGGATATACCCTGTCGCGATGTACTCGCTGGTGTCCCAAAACGCGGTCGTTCGCGCGAGAGTCAGCGCGTAGAGCGCGAATACGAACAAGCCAGCGAGTGCGGCCTCCCGGTACGGTGGGCGCAACTCGTCGCCGTTTCGGGCGGCGTTGGCCACAGAAGTCACAGTCGCTGTCTCATCGTTCATCACATCTTATCTGTCGCGCCCACGGGCCGGCTGCGTTGCATGCAGCCCTAACGATAACCAGGGACTGGCCGTCTTGCGGGGGGTGCAACCGGCGCTCTGCGTGTCGTTCGCTACTCGAAGGGAGGCGTGAGGTGTAGACACCCCCACTCATCCACCGCGACTTGCCACCCTGGCGGCACCCACGTCGTACCACTGTACTCCTGCACCACGAACGGACCGACGAACTCGTGGCCGGCTGCCAGGTCGCTCCTCCATATGCGCGAGGCTTCGATGCGGGCTCCGGCGAAGGCGACCTGCATCGACGTGCCCTGGACAGGCCCGTGCGCTTCACGCAGGCGAGTCACGCGCAGGGGCGGTGGCGGCGCGGTGACGATCGCCCGGAGTGTGACGGCCTCGACCGGAGCGGTCTCCCGTCGGTGTCCGTAGCGCTCCTCGTGGGCGTCGTGAAAACGCTGGATCCAATTCGACGCAGGCACCCTGAGCTCGAAGCTCTGCCCGGCATAGCGGGCGTCCACCCAGAGTTCTGCCGTGAGATCCTCCTTCGAGGCGCCCTCGTCGAGCATCTCCGAGCGCGCTTGGCTTTCGAGCTCTGCGAGGGTTGCGTCGAGGGACGCCTGCGCGTCATCAACGTCCGCCGAGAGCAGGACCGTGCGCGAAGTCTCGCGACTCATGGGTGATGCCAGCATGCCGTAAGCGGACAGTAGTCCTGGATCCGGCGGCACGATTGCCTTGAAGGCTCTGAGTCTTCGAGTCAACTCGGCCACGTGAAGGCCTCCCGCGCCGCCGAAGGCCACAATGGCGAAGTCCGCCGGGTCGTAGCCACGTTCCACGGAGATCACGCGCAGCGCGCGCTCCATCGCCGTATCAGCGACCGCCAGGATGCCCTCGGCGGCGGCGTCCGCGTTCTTGCCCAGTCGAAGCGCCATCGCTTCTAGTGGTGACCGGATCGACTCTCGATCCAATGCGTCATCGCCGCCCAGGAAGGCGTCGGCAGGCAGACGGCCGAGCCATACGTGGGCGTCGGTCACAGTGACGCCGGACCCGCCGCGTCCATAGCAGATGGGGCCAGGCTGCGCGCCCGCGCTCTGCGGACCGACGCGAAGCGCGCCACCAGCATCGAGCCGTGCCAGGGATCCCCCCCCGGCACCCACGGTGTGAATGTCGATGACGGGAATCGCGGTCGGCTGTCCGGCGATCTCGAATTCGCGGGTCCGGAGTGGTCGACCCGGACACAGAGACACGTCGGTCGAGGTGCCCCCCATGTCGAAGGACATCACATGGTCGTGACCTGAGAGACGGGCCCAGGTCAGTGCCCCGACGACACCGCCGGCGGGGCCAGATAGGATGGTATGCACCGGTTCCTTGCGAGCCCGATCGACGGGAATCGTACCGCCGTTCGAGCCCATGATGGTCACGCGCTCGGCGCCGGCTTCGTCGGACAGGCGACCGAGGTATCGGTTCATGATCGGCGCGACGTAAGCATTCACGACCGTCGTGGAGGTGCGCTCGTACTCGCGGAATTCCGGGACCAGATGGCACGAGACCGAGACAGGCAGCCCGGTCGCCTCGACGGCGCGTGCGACCGCCTCTTCATGGTCCGGGTTCGCATACGAGTGCAGCAGCGATATCGCGATAGCGTCAGCCCCGCGCGCGAGGATACGACCCGCGAGCTCGCCCAGCTCGGAGTCGTCGAGCGCATCGATCGACTCACCTCGTGGGCCGAGGCGACCGGCGACGCCCAGTCGGTCGTGCCTGTCGACGAGCGGCGGAAGTCTGTGACCTACCAGCGCGTACAGCTGCGGACGATTTTGACGGCCGATCTCGATGACGTCTTCGAAACCCCGGTTCGTGACGAGCACCACCTTAGCCCCCCGGCGTTCGAGCAGCGCGTTGGTCGCGACCGTGGATCCATGGAGGAGCGTGAAGGCGTTGTCCGCAGAAAGGATACTTGCGATGCCGTCGAGAACGGCTTGAGCGGGATCATCCGGCGTCGACGGTATTTTGAGCGTCTTGATCCGGCCCTCACGGAGCAGCACCAGGTCGGTGAATGTGCCGCCGGTGTCGACCGCCAAGAGCGCCGTTGACGCTGTCGAGGACTGTGTGGACATTGGGGCGCTCATGCAGATTCTTCCTTCCTTCGATCGGTTCAAAGCCCTAGCCGGTGCGGCCGGCCTGGTGCCCGTCTGGCGCGAGTTCCTATTCGACGTCGACACCGCGGTGACCGCCTACTCGAAGCTCGTCGAGCCGCCCTTCGGCTTCCTGCTCGAGTCTGTAGTGGGCGGCGAACAATGGGCCCGATATTCCTTTCTGGGAACCCGTCCGGCGGGCGCATGGAGACTTTGCCGCGGCGAGGTGTCGTGGTGGACCCCCGGTGAGGGATGGAGCGCGGTCGAAGCGGACGATCCGCTCGACGACTTGGATGCCCGCTTGCGGGCGCGGGTCCCTGCCGAGGTACCCGGCCTGCCGCGCTTTTGGGGCGGCGCGGTCGGGTATTTCTCCTACGACGTCGTTCGCGAGATCGAGCATCTTCCGAACCCGCCGGAGGACGACTTGGCGCTTCCGGACGGAGTGTTCCTCTTTACCGACGTCGTTCTGGCGATCGACAATCTGCACGGTCGAGCGATGGCGATCGCGGCGGTGCCAGTCGAGAGTGGTCTCTCCGACAGCGAGCTGAGAAACCGCTACGAAGAAGCGTCCAACAAGACCAAGGACGTGATCGACCGCCTTGGCACGCGGCCCTCACCCGCACCGCTTGCGTTGGCCGACGAACCCCATGCGGATCCTCCGTTCGAGAGTGCTTCGACGCGGGAGGAGTACGAGCAGGGGGTGCAGCGGATCCGTGAGTATATCCGGGCCGGAGATGCCTTTCAGGTCGTGCTCAGCCAAAGACTCGGCATCGGACTGCGGTCGACTCCCTTCGACGTCTACCGGGGACTGCGCAGCCTGAATCCCTCGCCCTATCTGTATTTTCTGGAGCTCGACGGGGTGAGCCTCGTGGGCGCGTCCCCTGAGGTGCTCGTGAGGGTAGAGGACTCGACTGTCACCGTTCGACCCATTGCGGGGACACGACCGCGAGGTCGAACGCCGGACGAAGAACGCGCTCTGGCGGATGACCTGCTGCATGACGAAAAGGAGCTTGCAGAGCACCGCATGCTTTTGGATCTGGGGCGCAACGATGTCGGCCGCGTCGCCGAGTATGGCTCCGTGACCGTGCCCGAGCTGATGGTCGTGGAGCGGTACTCGCATGTGATGCACCTCGTGAGTCAGGTCGAGGGCAAGCTGCGGGAGGGTCTCGGCGCGATCGACGTGTTCCGTGCGTGTTTCCCGGCCGGGACGTTGTCGGGCGCGCCCAAGGTACGCGCCATGGAGATCATCGACGAGCTGGAGCCGGTGCGGCGTGGTCCGTACGGCGGCGCGGTCGGCCACTTCAACTACGGCGGCATGAGCATGGACACGGCGATAACCATCCGCACGCTGGTCGCGACGGGTGGGAAGGCCTACGTGCAAGCAGGCGCCGGCATCGTTGCCGATAGCGATCCGTCGCGAGAGTACGAGGAGACACTGAACAAGGCGCAAGCGCTATTGCAAGCGGTGGCGATGGTGAGCGGCGGGTAGTCGATACCCGCTCGGCTCTCAGTCTGCGGCGTGCGCGCCCAGTTTGTCGTAAAGCAGCGCCAGGGCACCGATTCCCTTCTCGAAGTTCTCCACAGAAAGCCATTCGTTGGGAGCGTGCAGATTGCACCCCGGGAGCGAAAAACCCAGCAGGAGCGCGGGAGCATGCAGGCGCTCTTCGAATTCCACGACGATCGGTATCGAACCGCCGCCACCCATGGGTACGGGCTTGGTACCGAATGCTTCCTCCAGCGCTTCGGCGGCGGCGTCGAAATAAGGGCCCTCGATGCGAGCCTTCCAAGGTCGGCCTCCGTGAAGCTCTTTGAGCTCCCAGGTTACGCCGGCAGGGGTGACGTTGCGGAGATGCGCTTCGAGTAGCTCTTTCACCTTGGCGCCCGATTGATCCGGAACCAGGCGAAAGCTCACTTTGGCCATCGCATGGTTCGGCAGGACTGTCTTAGCGCCTTCATCGGTATAGCCGCACAGCATGCCGTTGACGTCGCAGGTGGGCCGGATCCACAGACGCTCGAGCGTACTGAAGCCCTGCTCGCCCGCGAGAGCGGCGACGCCGAGCTCTTCCCGGGTTTCGTCGTCCGAGTGGGGAAGCGCGGCGATCTGCGCGCGGGTCTCGGCATCCCATTCGACAACGTCGTCGTAGAAGCCGGGCAGCGCGATGCGGCCTTGATCATCGTGCAGAGACGCGATGATCTGAGAGAGCGCGTTGCCCGGATTCATCA
>Ga0209445_1000168_pt1 | contig 36480 bp, 38 predicted proteins | sample MarorgKNORR_S2LV_4_FD_188223 | JGI IMG/M metagenome (GOLD analysis project Ga0209445, IMG submission 188223) | Marine microbial communities from the Southern Atlantic Ocean, analyzing organic carbon cycling - NADW_A/KNORR_S2/LV (SPAdes) (version 2) | ecosystem: Environmental > Aquatic > Marine >... | reverse complement strand
AATCCAGAGTAACGAGGCACCCATTGCAAACAAAAGCCCAAAAGCATCAACCCTGAAACTAATTTCTATGCCAGGCAGAAGGGTGAACAGTGAATATGAAATTACTTTTTTATCATACACCACATCCGGGATCATGGATAGTACAATAACCAGTTTTATTGCTCCAGCGATTAGAGACCAGGATTCTCTAATGTTCGGTTTTTTTCCCACAAAAATGATGAGCAAGGCTCCTATAGCAGATACCAAGACCGCCACCAAAGGTTTTATGGATACAATCGTTTCCATCAGTAAAGGTTAATTCTTCATCAAATTTATTTCGTCAATATTCACCGTTTGGCGATTTCGGTAGACAGCAATAATTATCGCCAAGCCCACCGCTACTTCGGCGGCGGCAAGGGTCATGACAAGAAAGACAAAGACCTGCCCATCCACACTGTTGTAATACCTTGAAAAACCTACCAAAGCCAGATTGACCGCATTCAGCATCAATTCGATGGACATGAAGATGGTAATAGCATTACGCCGAAACAAAACACCCAACACCCCAGTGGAAAAAAGGGCCAAGCTCAATGCAATGACATGTTCTAGAGGAACAACCATCAGATCTTCCTTTTGGCCAAGTAGACCGTTCCGATCAGTGCAACGAGTAGCAAGAGAGAAGCAACTTCAAAAGGGAGTAGATATTTTGTAAAAAGTGCCTCTCCAAGTGAGTAGACTCCTCCCGCAGCAAATCCCCCCTCTGGCTGATGCAACGCACTTGAATCATTTAGCAAGAGGAGAAAAACCCCGAAAAAGAAAAGAACAACTAGAAATATGGACAATCCTCTCTGCAAATACTTAAAATGCTCCAGAGCCTTTTCCCGTCCCAAATTGAGTAGCATAATAACAAACAAAAATAGAACCATGATAGCACCAGCATAAATGAATACTTCAAGAACAGCAAGAAAATATGCTTCCAGAAGAAGGTAGATTATAGCCAGCGAGAAAAAACAAAGCACCAGTAAAAGGGCACTATAAACAGCATTTTTATTCAGCACCACAAAGACCGCTGATCCAACGGCTATTGAAGCAGCAATATAAAATAGGAGCGGGAGTGACATATTATATCTGAATAAAATCCTGATCGATATTTAAGTCGCAGGCTTTTTACTTTTATCTGTTCGGGAATAATAGTTTTGGTTTTTAGTCAACTCATATACTTCTAAAAGTCCCTCCCTATCGATGAGAAGATCCTCTCTGGAATAAGCAGAAAAGTCGTAGATCTCTGTCAATTCAATGGCTTCTTCCGGACAAGCCATTTCACAGAAACCACAAAAAATACATTTTAGAAGATCAATGTCAAACTTGACAGGGTATCTTTCCTTTCCTCCTTCCCAAGGAGCAGGACCGGGGACAATATAGATGCAGTCAGCGGGACAAGCTGCGGAACACATTTCACAAGCTACACACCGAATACGACCGTCAGGATACTTATTCAGGCGGTGAAGTCCACGATATCCATCTGGCGGAACGTACTTTTCATCTGGGTATTGAATGGTTATTTTTCTTTTAAAGAAATACCGTAATGTTACCATTAAACCCTTGATCAATGCGGGGAAATAAAGTCTATCCCAGAATGTTGGTTCGTAGGATTTAGTAATAATTGCCATTAAACCACCGCCTTGATGGTAAGATACCCAGCTGTGACAAATATGTTAAAAAGTGCAGTGGGAAGCATAACTTTCCATCCCAGTTTCATTAATTGATCATACCGGAAACGTGGAAACGTCCATCGAACCCAAATGAAAAGAAATAGAAAAAAGCCCATCTTTAAAATAAAAGCCAGGACAGATAGCGCTGTTCCCCAATTGCCTAGCATAGTTTCATTTATTAAAGGGAAATCCCATCCGCCAAAAAATAGCGTAACCGTTAAAGCTGCTGCTGTGATCATATTGGCATATTCAGCCATAAAAAACATGGCAAATTTCATACTGCTGTATTCCGTATGATAGCCTCCCACCAACTCTTGTTCCGCTTCTGACAAATCAAAAGGCAGTCGGTTGGTCTCAGCATAGACTGCTACCAAAAAGATAACAAAAGCCAAAGGCTGTTTAAATACATTCCAAGATAAAAAGTAACCCTGTTGATCAGCAATAATGTCATTCAATTTCAATGATCCTGATAGTAAAATAATGCTCACCACCGCCAATCCCATGGCTAATTCATAACTGATAAGCTGTGCAGATGAACGAAGCCCCCCAAGCAGAGAATATTTACTATTAGATGACCAGCCCGCCAATACGATGCCATAGACGCCAATACTGGTCAGGGCAAGGATGTATAAAATTCCCACATTCACATCTGCCACCTGAAGAGCAATCTCCCGCCCTAAAATTGTAATCGAAGAACCAAATGGAATCACCGCAAAAGTCATGAGGGCTGGAATAAGGAGAATTGCCGGGGCGAGAATAAAAATTGGTTTATCAACGCCTGCCGGAATAAATTCCTCTTTCATAAGAAATTTGATACCATCTGCAATAGGTTGAAGAATTCCCTTCGGTCCCACGCGATTAGGACCGAGCCGTCCCTGCATAAAAGCGGAGACCCGCCTCTCTGCATATATCAATATGAGCACAGTAAGCATAGTGGCTGCAAATACAACTAAAACTTTAACAAGAATAATTATAAAACCTAAAAAATCCATCAGGTTAACGCCATTCCCTGAGTTCCAATTTTGAACAATGAAATCCCTGAATAATTTGGAAACTGATCACCCATTTTTTTAATCACCTCGCCCAAATCAGCAAAATATTCAGACTCTTTGTGCAAAGCATTTCTAACCAACATAAGGATTTCCCAATCTGGTTTAGAGTCACCTTTTGTGGCTAGGGATGGACGTAACCATTGGATACGGCCTTTGTCATTAGTGATGGTCCCCTCCCGTTCAAATGGAGCCAATCCTGGAAGCACTATATGTGCTGATTTGGCTAATTCCGTCATGGCATAGCTCTGGACAATTACAAAATCCATCTTTGCCAAGATATCTTTCCAACTATCATCCAACTTTCGATCAACACCATCATCCAAAATGTATAATCCACGAATATCGCGAGTCTTGATTATGGAAGTAAAATCTTTTACCAAATCACCACAAATATCATTCACACCCCTGAGATTAGGTGAACGATCAGCACTAATCCGAAATTTTGTTGGGAAAGTAATCTCTTCACCTGTTATTGGTGGTAAAAAGCCCAGGGTTTCCTTCATCAAAAGGCCCAGTAAATAATTTGATTCATTTGTGTGAAAGGGAGAAACAATACCGGCAGTTTTATCTTTGGATTTCTCTATTAAATCTGCTGTTTTTTTTATCGCTTCATCCCAATCAAGTACATTAAAAGATTTACCATTTCGCACCATAGGGTGAATAATCCGTTCAATTTTTTCAAAGCGATGAAAGCCATACCGTCCAATATCGCACATGAAGTAACCATTCACATCTTGATTCTCTCTTGCAGTCAATCGAAAAATCTGATCTTGTTGAGAAAATACATCTACATTACAACCGACACTGCAATCCTGGCAAACTGAAGGCTTTTGTTCCAGGTTCCAAATACGGTTTTTATGGATATAATCTGTGCTTAGTAACGCTCCAACAGGACAAATATCAGCCACATTACCTGCTAATAGATTATCTAAAGGCTTGTCTTCAAGCGCTGCGATTTTTGAGTTGTATCCACGGGCTTCAACAAATAATTCACTGGTACCTGAAATTTCCTGTGTGAAACGAACACAACGACTACATAGAATACAGCGATTGTGGTTAATAACAATCTGGGAGCCAAGATATTCATTTGGACGTACTCTTTTTTCTTCCTCGAATCGGCTGTGGGCATTGCCAAATTTGAAAGAGTAATCTTGAAGATAGCATTCACCGGCCTGGTCACATACAGGACAATCGAGTGGATGATTTAAAAGGAGAAATTCCAGTATATTTTTTCTCTCTTTGACCACGAGTTCATTCTGCGTATGAACCACCATATCATACTTACCGTTTACTTTGCGGTCTGGATGTACTTCCCCAACAAATGTGTTGCATGATACTTGTAGTTTGGGCATTCCTTCTACCTGCACAAGACACATCCTGCAACTTCCCACAACTTCTAGAGCTGGGTGGTAACAGTAGTAAGGTATTTCTATCCCACTGGCGATAGCTATTTCCAGAATTGTGGTACCACTTTCAACCTGAATTTCTTTATCGTCTATTTTTAATAGGGGCATCAGACAACTATCTTTTCTTTGGGCAAATATGCCAGGAATTCATCCTTAAACTTTTCCACAAAACTTCTTACAGGCCAGGCTACTGCTTCACCAAACGGACAGATGGTCTTGCCAAAACTTCCCTTTGAAAAATCAATAAGGCCCCCGATGTTATCCGTGATCTCAAAAATCATGTCAATATCTTTTGGTGTGCCACCACCATTAACTAAACGTGTAAGCATTTTCACCAACCATGCAGTACCCTCTCTACAAGGAGTACATTGGCCACAGGACTCATGAGCATAAAACCGGGCGATATTGAGACAGGCCTGGACCATATCTACTGTTTCATCCATAACAATGACGCCAGCGGATCCCAGCATGGTTTTCTTTTCTACCAATTCGTCAAAATCCATGTTCACGTCCAAGGCTTCTTCAGCCGTCAAGATCGCGGAAGAAGAACCGCCAGGAAAAACAGCTTTTAATTTCTTGCCATCAGGTATACCACCTGCCCTTTCAAAAATCAGGTCTTTAAGAGCAATACCCATAGGTTCTTCAAAAACGCCAGGATTGTTAACCCGGCCCGAAATACAAAATAATCTCGGCCCCGGTCCTTTTTCAGGACCGATAGATTTAAACCAACTTGCTCCACGAGTGATAATATGGGGAATACAGGAAAGAGTTTCAACATTATTCACAATCGTAGGGCTTTGCAAATAACCCTCGATTGCTGGAAAAGGAGGCTTTATCCTAGGCCACCCTCGTTTTCCTTCAAGGGATTCAATTAATCCAGTTTCTTCACCACAAATATAAGCGCCTGCTCCACGGTGGATGACAACATCAAGATTATAATTTGAACCAAGAATATTTTGACCCAAAAGATTACTCTCATATGCTTCATCTACAGCCATCTCCAGCATTTTAAATTCTTTGTAAAATTCTCCTCGAATATAAATGAATGATGTCTGACAGCCGATGGCATAGGCAGCAATTATCATCCCCTCCAGCATTTGATGAGGTACTTTATTCATGAGTAATCTATCTTTAAATGTACCTGGCTCACTTTCATCTGCATTATTAATTAAGTATTTTGGTTTATCAGTGTCCTTTGGGATAAATCCCCATTTTATACCCGCTGGAAATCCTGCACCGCCTCTGCCCCGAAGATTTGAATCTTTTACTTCTTCAGTAACTTCAGCAGGATTCATTTTTAACACTTTCTCAAGAGCAGTGTATCCCCCGACACTTTTGTAAAATGAAAGTGTATGGCAATCTTTCTGATGAATATGTTCAGTCAGAACTGGTTCAAAATCACTCATGGGATAGAATCCAACAACTTATCTAATTCATTAATTGAAAGTCCTTCGTGGTAGTCGTTGTTGATTTGAATCACAGGAGCAGTCCCGCATGAACCGAGGCATTCAACTTTCAATAAAGTAAATTTACCATCAGATGTTGTCTCTCCCGGCTTTGTCCCATACTTTTGAGTGATATGATCAACAAAGTCATCAGCCCCATTTAAACTGCATGAGAGTGTCTGACATACCTGAAGTTTATTAGTACCCTGAGGACGGCTAAAAAACATGGTATAAAAAGATACGCAATCCATAACCTCAGCTGGATGAGTCTCAGTATGTTGTGCGACTGCATTAATGATTGCGCCCGTAATAAATCCCTTCTGTGTTTGCGCCAGATGAAGCAGAGGCAGTGTTGCCGATCGTTTATCAGGATATTGGGAAAGTATTTTTTCCATTCTACCCGAATCAGTGAAAATAAATTTTTTCTTGGGAGTGCCATTGGAGTTCATCGATCCAATTCTCCAGCGATAACATTTATACTGCCAATGATTGCCGGAGCATCCGAAAGCATATGTCCTTCAATAAGTTTTGAAAAAATTGAATAGTTCATCAATGAGGGAGGTCGTGTGCGAACACGATAGGGCGTTCGATTTCCATCGCTCACGATATAAAAACCTAGTTCACCATTAGGCGATTCAGTTGGTACATAAGCTTCACCAACTGGCGGTGTCATGCCTCTGTTGGGCATGGTCACTTCAAAATGATAGATCAGGCCTTCGATGGAATTGTATACTTCATCCTTGGGTGGAAGGCTATATCCTAAGCCCGGATCTACAATTACATCACCTGAAGGCATTTTCTCCAAGGACTGACGACATATCTTTATACTCTGGCGAATTTCCTCCATCCGCACCAAATATCGATCAAATACATCACCATTTAAAGCAATGGCTACATCAAATTCAAAATCTTCATAGCTAGAATATGGCTCGTTCACTCTAATATCCCACTCTATACCTGATGCTCTCGCCATTGGACCAGAGATACCATACGAGATTGCATCCTCCTTGGAGATGATACCAATTTTTTTGGTCCGATCTTGCCATATTCGGTTCTTATTCAATAATGTTTCAATATCATTGGCCACTTCATCAACTTCATCGAGAACTTTTAAGACTGCCTTGTCATATCCAACGGGGATATCCCTCATCAAACCACCCACAAGGGTGTAACTGGTTGTAAGGCGAGTTCCTGTGGCTATTTCAAAAAGATCGTATATATCCTCCCTCAGTTTGAAGCCATAAAGGAATGCTGTCAGTGCACCCAAATCTACGGCCAGCATACCTACATTTAACAGATGATCAGCTATGCGGCTCAATTCACACATAAGTACTCGGATATATTCAGTACGTTTGGAGACTTCTATTCCAATTAATTTTTCAGCTGCTAAGGCATATGCAACATTGTTACAGAGAGGAGACAAATAGTTCATGCGGTCTGTAATAGTAATATATTGATTGAAATCCAAGTCTTCTCCCAGTTTTTCAAAGCCAGAATGGAGATAACCGATTTCTGGTGTTGCTTTTGTAACAGTTTCACCATCCAATTCCATAATTATTCTCAGTGTTCCATGGGTCGAGGGATGCTGAGGTCCAAAATTTAGAACCATTTTATCAGTTTCGAGTGGCAGTTCAGTTACTCTGGTCATTCTTAACTTTTCTTTTTTTGTATGCCCCGGTCTACCACAGGAAAATCACTTCTCTCTTTGCGTCCCAATCTGGGATAATCCTTTCTCAAAGGGTATCCCTCAAAATCATCCGGATTCATGATACGGATTAAATTAGGATGTCCTTCAAATTTTATGCCGTATAAATCAAACACTTCCCTCTCCTGCCAGTCTGCTGTTTTCCACAAAGATTCTACGGAAGGTAATGACGGTTTTTCCTCAGGGATATAGGCTTTTACTGTCAATCTCTCTACTGTCTCGTGACATAATAAATGATAAGACACAGCAAAGCGCTCATATCCACCCAGAGTTAGATTGTCAATTGCGGTGAGGTCAGCCAAGAAATTGAAACCATCGGCTTTTAATTTGGTCAGCAACGTCAAAATATCCGGGCCTCTCACATGCAAGATCTGTTCCCCCGCGAATTCTGTCATATCCAAAACCGCCTCAGGAAATTTTTCTTTTATCTTGGACAGTATAGTCGCTGCTGTCATTTATTTGGCTGGTGCAGGGGCGTAATCAGCCAATTTTTCCTTGCCCACCAAATCCTGAAGTTTTATAAATCCTTCAACAACACCCTCTGGCCGCGGTGGACATCCCGGAACATAGACATCCACTGGAATAAATTGATCAACACCTTGGATCACGCTATAGGTATCAAATACTCCTCCGGTAGAAGCGCAGGCACCCATGGACATAACCCATTTCGGTTCCGGAATTTGTTCGTATATACGAATGAGGACTGGCATCATCTTGATAGAAATTCTACCGGCAACAATAAGAAGATCTGATTGCCGGGGCGAAAAACGAATTGCTTCAGAACCAAAACGGGCTAAGTCTGTACGGGCAGCTAAAACAGCCATGAATTCAATCCCACAACAGGCAGTACCAAAGGGCATGGGCCAAAGCGAATTTTTTCTGCCCCAGTTTATGGCACTCTCCAAAGTCGTAGTCAAAACATTCGATTTGATATCATCTTGAATCATGGCTATTAAAAATTATATGGTTTCAAAAACAAATATTCGGAGCATTTCCCTGCTTTTTGCCAATCTTTGGATTCTCCAATTTTTTTTCCAACTATTCCCATTCTAGAACCCCATTCCGCCAAGCATATACAAAACCAAAAATAAGGATAACAAGAAAAATAACCATTTCAAAAAAAATGAAGGGTCCCATAGAAAGAAAATCTTTGAACACAACAGCCCAAGGGTATAAAAAAATAATTTCAATGTCAAAAATGATGAAAAGGAGAGCAATTAGAAAAAACCGGATCGAAAATCGGATTCTTGTTTCACCAACCTGATCCACTCCAGACTCATAGGGCATCATCTTAATTGGGTTGTATATTTTGGGACCCACTAAATGCGTTACAATGAGACTTACGAAAACGAACCCGGAAACAAGGATAAAAACAATGAGAATAGGTAAGTAATTTTCAATCATGATAAGAGTTAAATTTACTTGTTCCTAAGAATCAGACCTACAATTTTCAACCCAAATTTGATCTATCTTCAATACCTTCAGGCAAACTATAAAAAAATATTGAACAGTGATAAATAGTTAATGACAAAACTCGTATTTTTCTTTTTATAATTAAATACTCTGGTAATAAAATCTCAAAGAATTTGTTATCCATTCTGCAATTGGTGTCCAATAAATTCCTAAAAGCAGAGTGGGAACAGCTAAAGTGATTATCAGAGTGGATTCAAGGACAGAAGGGAACAAGAGTTTCTTTTTTGATTCTCCTTCAAAAAACATCACTTTCACCACATGCATATAGTAATACAAAGAGATCACACTATTCACTGCACCAGCAAATACGAGCCAGTAAAAAGCCGGTCCAGCTTTAATCACCGCAGCAAAGATATAAAATTTCCCAATGAATCCTGCAGTAGGAGGAATCCCAGTTAGAGAAAACATAAATAACGCCATTACAATACCCACAAGAGGCATCTCCCATCCTAAACCACGGAAATCTTCAAAGCTCTCTCCCCCAGTCTTATTCTTTACAACAATTACAACAAAAAAGGCACCAAGGTTCATAAAGAGATACATTACTAAATAAATCATTATTGCAAAAACTCCGTTCCCAGAAAGAATAGGCATCGCCATGAGCATGTAGCCCGCATGGGCGATGCTGGAGTATGCAAGCATTCTCTTTACGCTTGACTGCTGAATCGCCACCAGATTGCCAAGGGTCATGGTCGCTACCGATATACCAGCCAAAACCTGTGGCCAGGGTATAGTGGAAATTACATTCTCAGATTCGAGAAGTAACCCAGCATCAGTGAATAGCACATGAAAAAAACGAATTAACAAGGCAAAGCCAGCTGCCTTTGGAGCTACAGAGAGATATGCTGTTACCGGTGTTGGAGCACCTTCGTACACATCCGGTGTCCAAAAATGGAAAGGTACAGCAGAAATTTTATACCCAAACCCCGCAAGAATGAAAATCGAAGCTATAATCAAAGCAAAATGGGAAGATACATCCAACCCAGCGAGTACATTTTGTATCTCGAAGAATTTCGTGGTCCCTGTGAGACCAAATAAGATGCTCAATCCAAAAAGCATCAAACCAGAAGAAAAAGCTCCATAGATTACATATTTCAGTGAAGATTCATTGGAGCGCTGATCTTTTTTCAAATACCCTGCTAAAATGAAGGATGAAATAGAGACAACTTCAATAGAAAGATATACCATGATCAGATCGATAGCGGAAACCATGAGAAACATGCCAAAGACCATTATGGCAATTAATGTGTAATATTCTCCGGTTCGGTAAATCCTTAACTCAGCGCTTTTACGACTAATAAGAATAACAAACAGGGTTGAAAAAATTATAATCGTTTTAAAAAACTGAGCGAATGGATCCAGTGCAAGTGAATCTAAAAATAGAGTTATGTTCCTTTCCGCACTTGTGAACCAATTTGCGAATAGAGTTAAAACTAAACCTGCAAAAACCAAAAGGCCAACTCTCTGACTCTCAGGCGGTTTTGTTAGAAGATCATAGATAACAGCAGCTAAAATGGTAGTTACAAGAAGGAACTCCGGCCAGTAATAGCTTAAACTTTGCAGGTTATTCATAAAAGTGTATTCTCCAGATTAAGGAATAACAGCGAAGTTTCCTATCAGCACAACCTGATCAATTAAAACCGACATAGTCTCCTTGATCATATTCAGGAACGGCCCCGGATACACTCCCAGAATCAAAGTAATTACTGCCAAAGGAATCAGGGTAAACAGTTCACGTCCGTCAATTTCAGACAGACCGGAATATTTCTCATTCAACTCACCAAAGAATATCCGTTTGTAGGCGGACAGGAAATAAGCAGCGTTTAACACAATTCCCAAGGTAGAAATTATCACAATCACCCTGAAAACAGGGAATGCACCCATAAAACACATGAATTCACTGATAAAACCAGACAGCCCCGGAAGCCCAAGCCCAGCCATAAAAGCTACCATGGCTACACCGGCATATACAGGCATCTGCCTTGCCAATCCACCAAACCCGTCGATATCACGATGATGAGCACGATCATAAATAACACCTACCAGAATAAACAACATGGCTGAAATGGTACCATGGTTAAACATCTGGAAAACTGCACCAGTGATTCCGGCTTGAGCAGCAATGTAATTCTCTCCATGAAGACCGGACGCTGCAATGACTGCCGCCATTCCCAGCATTGCAAACCCCATATGATTGATACTTGAGTACGCAACCAGTTTCTTTAAATCTGTTTGTGCCAATGCACACATAGCGCCCCAGATCACATTGATCAACCCCAGAACTGCCAAAGTACCAGCAAACCAGAATACCGCATCCGGCAGCATGGGATAGTTGATTCGAAGAATACCATAAATTCCCATTTTCAATAGGACACCAGCAAGGATTACAGAAACAGCAGTTGGAGCTTCCACATGCGCCAAGGGCAGCCAGGTATGAAATGGGAACACCGGTATTTTTATTGCAAATCCTACAAAAAGAAGAATCCAAATAACCTTGATGGCGCTCATACCCCACCAAATTGATCCTTCCAGGGCACTTGGGGCAGCCTCTATGAGCTCTGGAATACTGAATGTATTCCCACATGTAAAATACAGTGCTAAAATCGCAATCAGCATGAGTACAGATCCTACTAAAGTGTACAAGAAAAACTTTATAGCGGCGTATTCCCGCTGGGGCCCACCCCACATACCAATGAGGAAATACATGGGCAAAAGCATCAATTCCCAAAAAACAAAGAATAAGAAGAAATCTAAAGCCAGAAATACACCGATCATTCCCGTATCAAGAAGCAGGAACAAAGCAAAATATCCTTTTACGCCTCTATCAATTTTCCAACTTACAAAAATGCATAAAAATGAGAGCAACGGAGTAAGCATCACCATAGGAAGGCTTAATCCATCTACACCCAAAGCATAGGAAATATTAAAAGACGGGATCCATGCAACATTTTCCATAAACTGGAAAGATCCAGTTGCGGAATCGAAATTCAACCAAAGCATAATCGCCAGCCACAGTTGAAGTCCTGTGGCTACCGCCGCTACAATTTTAATAACATCTTCTTTATCCCTCGGAATTAATAGAATAGCTACCATTCCTGCTACAGGTAGCCAAATGAGCCAACTAAGTATGTTTGATACCATTTTTTATCCTTTACACATTTTTTCTCAAAGGTCTAAACCATTGTTTGAACAATCACAATCAGGATTACTCCAAACAGAGCGAATAGAATGTAATTTTGAAGCCGTCCGGTCTGCAGATTTCTCAAGATATCCCCTAACCGATGGACGGAACGTCCTGCCCCATCCACGATGCCCTGATCAAGTCCATCGTAATCCATCTTTCCAATTAAATCTGAGAACCATTCTGTAAATTTTCCAAACCCATCAACAACATATTTATCATAAAGATCCCAATCCAAAAATGCAATTTTATCTGCTAACTTCAAAACCGGAGTATAGATAAACCGTGCATATAGTTCATCTATATAAAATTTGTTTAATGATAAACGATGTAATGTGGAAAATTTATTTGCATAACGCTCCGCAGATAGCTTTTTCTTGAGATACATTTGCCATGCCAAAAGAATTCCAAGTCCGGCCACCAGCACTGATATGATCATAGCTGAAAGATGACTATGGTGAATCCCTTCAGCAATAGCATGAGCAGATGGAGCTCCATGAACAAGGGAAGTTTTTGCTTCAATGACATAGGTAAACCATCCATGGTCGGAGAATGGATTGAAATATGGAAGCGTGTAAAAAATAAAAAAACTTAATGTGGCCAGCAGTACCAGGGGAAAGGTCATTTCCTTTGGGGATTCATGAATCTCTCCTATCAGTTCCGGCATCTGAGGTTGGTTATGGAATGTCATATAAATCAATCGAAACATATAAAAAGCTGTCAACAAAGCTGCGCTGAATCCAAAGATTGGCAGAAGGAAATGTTCAGGATGGTGGTTTGCAAACGATAAACTGCCGGAAAGGATAGCATCTTTGGAGAGAAACCCGGAAAAAAACGGAACTCCTGCAATCGCCAATGTACTTACCAACATAGCCCTGTAGGTTGTTGGCATCCGGCTTTTGAATCCACCCATGTTGCGCATGTCCTGCGGGTCAGTTTCATGATCGTTCTTTTTATGAAGAGCATGATGCATAGCATGAATCACACTTCCAGAACCATAAAAGAGATTTGCCTTGAAAGCAGCATGAGTCACAAGATGGAAGAATGCCGCTACATATGCACCTGTCCCCACAGACATGATCATAAATCCAAGCTGGCTCACCGTTGAATAAGCCAAAACTTTTTTGATATCATTCTGGGTAATAGCTATAGTGGATGCAAACAGGGCTGTAAACCCGCCAATGTAAGCGACAAAAACGAGTGCGTCCGGTGTCATAATAGGAAACATCCGAACCATCATAAAAACCCCTGCGGCAACCATGGTTGCCGCATGCATCAAAGCAGAAACGGGAGTGGGACCCTCCATGGCATCCGGAAGCCAGATATGCAAAGGAAATTGGGAGGATTTCCCCATTGCGCCTATAAACAGGCCAATCCCTGCCATGGTGAGCAAAGTGCCAGCCAAATTACCATCAGCCACACTTGTAAATATATCGGAATAGACTACTGAACCAACCGCAGTAAATAAAAGCATAATTCCAATAAAAAATCCGATATCTCCTACTCTATTAGTCAGAAATGCCTTCATACCAGCATCCGCCGCAGATTTTTTCGCAAACCAGAATCCGATCAGAAGGTAGGAACTAAGCCCAACCAATTCCCAACTCATGTACAAAAGCATGAGATTATTTGAAAGGACAATCCCGTTCATACTAAAAGTAAATAAGGAAAGATAGGCGTAATAGCGGGAATAGAGCGGGTCTCCTTCCATATATTTAATGGAGAAAATATGACTCATACTAGATATAAGTGCCACCACTAACAGCATGGTGATCGTAATATTGTCTACCAAAAATCCTAACTGAATATTAAAATCACCGAGGTTGATCCAAGTGAAGGATGATTCCACTCGAAAATCCGGATCGTAGCTGAAAAGCATCCCAGCGAACATCGCCATGGAAAGAGCCAGCGTGAAAAGTACAGCCCCGATGGACACCCAATCCCCGTGACGGGGAAGCCGTTTCCCAAAGAAAATATTAATCAGGAAAGCTGCGAGGGGTAGGAAAAATATGAACAGAGAATATTCAATAAAAATATTCATCGTTTTAATTGACTCGCTTCATCCACATTAATGGATTGATAATTGTTATATAAATTAATAATTATTGCCAAAGCTACTGCAGCTTCCGCCGCCGCCATAATGATTACAAAAAGAGCAAAAACATGCCCGTTAAAATTCATACCGCCGAACCGGGAAAAAGCAAGAAAATTTACATTGGCTGAGTTCAAAATGAGTTCCACTCCCATGAGAACTGCCACAGCGTTTCGACGGGTAATAACGGCAAAAAGTCCCAGTGAAAAAAGCGCAGCAGCGATAAAAAGATAATTTTGCAGCTGGTCCATTAATTTGCCTTCCTGGATAACATTGCTGCACCTATGAGCGCTGAAAGAAGCAAAACAGATGCTACCTCAAAAGGAAGCAAATACTCAGTCATCAACAACCTTCCAATCCTCCCGACTGTCTGGGATGGCTCCTGCTGTACTATATGGAGCCAGGGAGTTTTCAATATCATCCAACCCAATATAGAGAATATCCCCATAACAATTACCGCAGCTATGCCTTGATGGAAGTTCGAATGGGAAATATTTACGGAAGAAATCTTATTTGTGAGCATAATTCCAAATAAAATTAAAATCAGGATACCACCGATATATATGAGTACCTGTACTCCAGCTAAAAAATCTGCCCAGAGAAATACATAGAAAGCCGCGACACCAAAAAGAGTAACAACAAGCGCAAGTGCAGAGTAAAAAAGATTGGAATGAAGTACGACAATTAAGGCAGAGCCAATAGTCATGGCAGTCATGAACCAAAACAATAATTCACTCATTCCGTCTCTTCCTTTTCAGTGGGTTTCTCTGGTGTTTCAGTATCCGTATAGCGGTCGATTTCTTCCTGTGTTGCTGTAGCAAAACGATACATCAATCCCTCCCGATTATATTCAGAAAATTCATAATCGATAGGATGTTTGGAAGAATTAGGCCCCCCAGTCATAAAAATACACTCTTCAGGACATGGATATACACAAAGGTTACAATACATACACTCCGTCATATCAATATCGAAACGATTAACTAATAGCCGCTTTTTCGTGTCATTGGATGTGGTACCTATATCCGTTCCCTTAGGAACTTTTATCGTTTCAATTTTGATACAATCAACCGGGCAGGCACGAGCACATTTATAACAACCGATACAATCATCCATATCCACATGGAGTTTGGACCGAATAACGTTATAATCCTTATGATCAAATCCTATATTTCGCTCAGGGCGGGGCCATTTCTCTTCCGGAAATTGAAGGGTAACATTTCCTTTACGAATCCTGACCAAATGTTTGAAGGTGATGCCCATGCCAATTATAGAACTGGAAACTGAACTCCATAAATCGTGTAAATATTTACTCATATATCATCCTATTAATAATGTCCAAATTCCAACACCAAAAATATTTAAAAGGGCAAGAGGAAGAAGGACCTTCCAACAAATATTCATGAGTTGATCAACACGAAGCCGTGGGAATGTCCATCGAAACCACATCATAATAAAAATAAGCACCCCCACCTTTGAAATGAACCAGAAAAGGCTCCATCCAGAGGATTCCATAAAACCGGGGATCGGGCTGTGCCATCCTCCAAGAAATGCCACAGCGGCAACACCGCTTATGATCAGCATATTGGCATATTCACTTAGAAAAAAGAAAGCCCATCGCATCCCGGAATATTCGGTATGAAAACCTGCAACCAGTTCCGACTCTGCTTCAGGTATATCAAATGGAGTCCGGTTCACCTCAGCTACACCGCTGATAAAAAAAATAAAAAATGCTATAAAAGAGAAGGGATTATTAAAAAGAATCCAGTTTGGCAATATTCCTAGGGTAGTTCCATTTTGGTAGGATATAATACCCTGCATACTCAAGGTCCCTGTTAGCATAATGACAGATACAATGGAAAGGGCAACCGGAATTTCGTAACTTATAATTTGTGCTGCAGACCTCATAGCTCCGTATAATGACCACTTGTTGTTCGATGACCATCCTGCCATAATGATACCTATAACGCCGATAGATCCCACCGCAAGAATATAGAAAACTCCTATGTTTAAATCAGCAATCAATAAATCCTGGTTAAAAGGGAGAGCGGCAAGTGCTATAAAAGGGGTAACAAAAATGATAAAAGGTGCTATTATGAACAACTTACGATCGGCTAAGGTTGGGATTATATCCTCTTTTAACAAAAGTTTCAAAGCATCAGCAACGGTCTGCAATAAACCCCATTTACCTGCATGTAACCCTGGGCCTTGACCCATTGGACCAACTCTGTCCTGCATAAAAGCCGATATTTTAAGTTCTGCATAAACAGCCACCAGGGCATTGACTGCCATGAGAAGAAAGATCGGAACGCCTGCAATGACTACCACGATTAAAAACAAAAGTGGAGATCCTGCTTCCCATAACGTCCAGGATTCAAACCACTGCATAAGATTATCAACGACCATTGATCAAATACCCTTTTATGCTCATTAACGTATTCATCGATCGATCTCTCCTAAAACAATGTCTAAACTCCCAAGAATTGCTATTACATCGGAAATCATCCATCCTTCCGCTATTGCGCTTAAGGCACTAAGGGCGGTAAACGCAGGTGACCTCAATTTAACTCTCACTGGAATTGGTTTTCCATCGCTGATAATGTAAAAACCCAGATCTCCCCTTGGTGACTCGGTCCGTTTGTAAATCGATCCTTTCGGTGGTCGGATTTTCTTTGGGACTAATTCCTGCACATCCCCTTCAGTCGGTAATTGTTTAAGAGCCTGACGAACAATTCCAATACTTTCTTTCATTTCCTGAGTTCTGACCCAGTAACGATCCCAACAATCACCGACTGTTCCCATTTGGCCAGTTCCAACAGGTATTTCAAAATCAAAGCGGTCGTAAATAGAATATTGTTCGTCTTTTCGTAAATCCCATTGAACACCGGAACCACGCAAATTTGGTCCTGTTACGCCGTAACTAACAGCTACTTCAGGCGGAAGAACACCTACATCCGCTGTCCGTTCAATAAAAATTTTATTGTACATTAACAGGTCATCGTTTTCTTTTATTTTTGGTTCGAAATAATCCAAAAATTCATAGGTCTTTTCCACAAAACCGACCGGGAGATCATGGGAAAGGCCACCGATCCACATATAATTATAAAGAAGACGGGCACCGCAGGTCATTTCGAAAAGATCCAGGATGCTTTCACGATCCCTGAACATATAGAGAAACGGTGTGAAAGCTCCCACATCCATCCCGAAGGTTCCCAGTGCCAGGAGATGACTGGCGATACGGTTTAACTCCGCCATGATAACTCTGATATATTCAACTTTTTTAGAAACATGGATATCCATTAATTCCTCTACCGTAACAACATAACCAAAATTGTTGTTCATGGAACTAATATAGTCGCAACGATCGGTAAATGGTATCACTTGCTCATACGTCAGATTTTCGCAATGTTTTTCAAAGCAGCGATGGAGATAGCCAATATAAGGTGTAATTTTGGACACGATTTCACCATCGGTAAGAACCTTCAGTCTCAAAACCCCATGGGTGCTAGGGTGCTGCGGTCCAATATTGAGGACCATTTCGTCACCGTGAACTATTCCCATTCTTCCTTCACCTTTGGAACAACAATCCCGTGAAACGTTTCCTGAGTTTCATAATCCTTCCGTAAAGGCCATCCCTCCCAATCATCGGGAAGCAATATTCTGCGGAGGTCCCTGTGACCGTCAAATATTATACCGTACATATCATACACTTCCCGTTCAAACCAGTCCCCTACCCTCCAAATTTGTTCTATGGAGGGAATTTTCGGATTTTCGCTATCAACAGAAATTCGAATTTCTATTTTATGGAGATGAGTCATGGAATGAAAATTGTAGCGAACATCCATACCTTCTTCCCCTAAATCCACACCGGTGATACACTGAAGTGAATCAAATCTTAAATCAGGGTCGTCCCGCAAAAAGGCTGCTATCTCTGCCCAATTTTTTTGATAGATTGGAATAAAATCTGCGGGCATTTCTTCCGTTTCGACTATCGATCCGGGAAATTTTTTCCGCAGACATTTTAATACTTGTTCGTGAATCATGCAGCTTTCTTGGTGAGGGGTCTTTCATTCAGTATTTTTTCCTGAAGTTTGATTAATCCCTCAATAAGAGACTCTGGTCGAGGAGGACAACCGGGGACATACACATCAACGGGAACCACGATGTCCACACCTTTCAATACATGGTAACCATATTGCCAATAAGGTCCCCCGCTGGTGGCACAGCTCCCCATGGAAATTACATATTTAGGATCGGCCATTTGCTCATACAGCTTTTTAATTCGAAGAGCCATTTTCATTGTCACGGTACCAGCGACAATCATGACATCGGCCTGGCGGGGAGAAGATCGGGGTATCATTCCAATTCTACTGAGGTCATGACGGCTGGCTCCAGTGGCCATTAACTCAATCGCACAGCATGCCAACCCGAATTGGAAGAACCAGGGAGATGTTGAACGGGCCCAGCTTAATATTTTATCGAACGAGGCTACAATAATATTATCTTCAAATTTTTCTTCCAATAATCCCATATGGAGTCCTTTCTTAATGTTCTTCTTCTAATTTCTGGTTTTTATATCGCCCAGAAGCAAAAGCTATCTTCCTCTTTACCCAATCTAAATCTGATTTTTGCCAGACATACGCCAAACCTGTGATTAAAATAAGTAAAAATATTGCCATTTCAACAAATACAAGCATCCCGTTCCCCTCTTTTATAAAATCCTGAAAAATAACTGCCCACGGGAAGAGTAATACAACCTCAACGTCAAAAATCAGAAAAATGAGAGCAATGATATAATAGCGAATATTGAACCGAATCCAAGCGGAACCCTCTGCCTCTTCCCCGCATTCATAGGTTGACATTTTATCAGGAGTTGGATTGGATGGAGCAACGAGTTTTTGAATAAGCAAGGGAACATATACCAGAATTATCCCCAGTATGATAAAGACAAAAATTGTTCCGAAGTCACGATACATTATGTTTCCTACTAATTTACAAGTCTGAAATATAGATGTTCTGTTTTTCCTCAGTCAAGGTAAATACATTTCTTTGGCAAATTCGATGGGGACCAGGATTTAGAGAATGGAAAAAATATACGTTCTGAATCACACCGGAAAAATTTTAAAGGATGATCGTCAATCTAATTTTAATCCTCATCCACTAACCATTTAAGTTGAAGCTTACAAAGCTACTATTCTAAATTTCACATCCTATGGATTGGTTTAACACAATGCTAGCCAGCATGCTTACCTATTGCCCCCGCTGGATGGCTCGCCCCTTTGCTCAACCCTACGTAGCCGGGGAAACCATAGAGGATGTCTTGGTTACAATTGAGAGTATTATCAATCAAGGGTTTTCTGTCACGGTTGATATCTTGGGTGAACATGTACAGACAGTAGAAAAATCTCAAACTGTCCGGGATAAATATTGTCGTCTTTATGAAGCTATTGAAAACATCGATGGAGATTGTACAATCTCCTTAAAATTAACACACCTTGGGTTGGATGTGAGTAAAAACCTGGTTTTAGAAAATCTTTCAGAAATTGTTCAAAAAGCACGGGAGGTTTCAAAGGGAATCACAATTGATATGGAGAACTCCGAGTTAACTGATATTACCTTGAATATCTATAAAAAAACTGTCGCAGGATTTAACCAAACCGGCACTGTGCTCCAAGCGTATCTCTTTCGGAGTCTGGATGATCTGAAAACCATTGATTCTCCCCAACTAAAACTGAGAATCTGCAAAGGTATTTACCGGGAACACTCCGAAATAGCTTTTCAAAACAAAGATGAAATTCGAAATAATTTTATTACCTTGGTTCAAACACTTTTGAATGGACAGGGTACAGCGCAAATTGCAACACATGATCCCATTATTATAGAATCACTGGAAAATTGGATTGAAGAAAACCAGATACCCCCTGACCGGTTTGAATTCCAGGTACTCTATGGCGTTCCAATGGGAAATAAATTAGATCAATTACGGGATAAAGGCTGGACTGTACGAATTTATGTTCCCTTTGGCGCCCAGTGGTTTGATTATTCAGTCCGCCGCCTTAAGGAAAATCCAAAGATCATCGGATATGTCTTGGGGAATTTGTTTAAAAATTAACCGAAGTATAGTTTGCAATGAACGATTCAAACACCATCAGGGAAATTCTAAAATTAAATAATATTGCCGTAGTTGGGATGAGCCCTAAACAGGAGCGCCCCAGCCATTACGTGGCAATGTACTTAAAAGAAAATGGATACACAATTTATCCAGTAAATCCCGGCCATGACAAAATAGCTGGAATGGATTGTTACCCTGATCTTGAATCCATACCTGATTCCATCGATGTGGTGGATATTTTCCGCCGTTCAGAATTTGCACCACTCATCGTAGATTCAGCTATTTCCATTGGCGCTAAAGCAGTCTGGATGCAGGATACCGTCATTCATGAAGAAGCTGGCAAAAAGGCAGAAGATGCGGGTCTTCTGGTAGTGATGGATGACTGTATGTTAAGACAGCACCAAAAATTGTTTTATATTTAATTATGGTTGATCTATTAAAATCATCATACTATCCCCACTTTATTGGATAGAAAACTGTGCAGGTAAGTTTATTCCTTAGACTGAGAAATCAAATATTTTTGATTGTAAATATTCTTGTAAGCTACTGATTTGTAATAAGGAAAAGGCCGATAAGAACACCCATTAAATAAAACTTGTTCACAATGTCCTCTAAAACGAAAAAAAAGAATATTAATACCAGAGAAAAAATCGGACGGCTGGACGCTGACTATGAACTGAGAAAAAAAGTTTTACCTCTCTGCAGGCTGAATATGGGGGAAATCTGGGAAGATGAAATTACAGGACATAAAGTTGGGGTTTTGGATGCAACAAATCTTTCAGATCTTCAGAAAATAATGGGTTCTGAAAAAACCCAGCTCATTGTAAATGACCCACCTTACAATATCTCGGTTGGTAACAATAATACAGGCAATCTATCCAAAACCAGGTTAAATCATTATATAGACTTCTCCAAAAAATGGGTGAAGAACGCTCTATCAATTCTTGATAAAGATTCGCATTTTTATATATGGTTAGGTGCCGATTATAAAGACGGTTTTCAGCCACTACCAGACTTTATGATTATGATGAGAGATTTTCATAATATTTCACCCAGAAATTTTATTACAATGCGCAATCAACGGGGTTTTGGGACACAAAAGAACTGGATGTGGGTAAGACAGGAATTATTACACTATATAAAAGGAAATCCAGCTTTCCGGGTAACATACACTGACATACCAAAGATACTTCGTGGTTATTATAAAAAAGTAAATGGCAAAGTAACTGAAAACTTTGAGAGAAGCAAATCAGACACCATAAGACCAGGAAACGTATGGGTTGACATACAGCAAGTATTCTATAGGATGGAAGAAAATGTTCCTGGCTGTTACGCACAAAAACCAATCAAATCAATTGACAGGATGGTAAGAACAAGTTCAAAAGAGGATGACATAATAGTTGATTTTTTCTCTCATTCAGGGACAACTTTGATTGTAAGTGAAATTTTGAAACGAAAAGTGTACACATTCGATATTGACCCAATTTTTGCGGAATTATCAATCAGGCGTCTCGAAAATTATAGAAAAACCGGAAAACTTGGGTGGCAGTGGAAAACCCCATTTCCAGAATTATCATAACGTATAACTCTCACTCCACCGGAGAGCTTATTCGTTAGGCACCAGAAGAGAATATAAAATTATGCGTGTTCATCATTTGCAGCATGTGCCATTTGAAGGGCTTGGTTGTATGAAGCCTTATTTTATCAATAAGGGGCACCAATTAAGTTCAACCCATCTGTATTTGAATGAACCTTTGCCACAACTCCACGATTTCGACTGGCTCATTGTGATGGGCGGACCGATGGAGGTTAGTGATAAATTACACTATCCATGGATGAGCAAAGAAAAATCACTCATTAAATCCTCAATAGAATCGGGGAAAATTGTCTTAGGCATTTGTTTAGGTGCTCAATTTATTGCCGATGCACTGGGATCAAAGGTATATAAAAATAGCTATCGTGAAATCGGTTGGTTTCCTATAAATGTCGCAAAACAATTAGATAATACTATTTTTCAAGGAATATTTCCACAAGGAATTGAGGTATTTCATTGGCATGGTGAAACTTTCGGAATTCCTGCATCCGGTATTCTAGTAGCATCAAGTGAAGCCTGTCAAAATCAAGGTTTTATAGTTGAGAACCGAATTGTTGGGCTTCAATTTCATCTAGAAACAACCCTGGGTTCAGCAAAAGCCCTTATCGAAAATTGTCGTAATGAATTAGATGGGTCAAAATTTGTTCAAAATGAAAAGGATATACTGGAAAAAGAAAAACGATTTTTACCTATTAATAAATTAATGATTGCAGTTCTTAAAAGACTGGAAACAAATTGCGCCCAATAACTGCATCTACTCATTCTGACGAATCAGCTGCACGTCATTGCCGCTGGCGAACCTAGTTGTTACATATCCCCCCGTCTTCCCCAACCCATTTTTTTCCGCAGGGTACGAAAATAATTGGAGCCAGGAAACCCGATCATATTAATGGTGTAATCCGCCGCTTGAATTTCTACTTTGGAACTGGAACCCAGCTCCTCGCAGATTTGCCCATCCACCGCCAAGGCAATACCATCGTCATGATCTGAAGGAAAGGAAATGTTCAATACCTGGTCATCTGGGATAACAATTGGCCTTAAGGTTAGGGAATGAGGGCAGATGGGTGTTACTACCATGGTTTTCATCGTAGGAACAACGATAGGACCTCCTGCTGCCAAGGAATAAGCAGTAGACCCGGTAGGCGTAGATACGATCAGCCCGTCTGCTTTGTAATTGGCAATGACATGATTATTGGCCTGCAATTCACAAACCAGCATCCGATGGGACTTGCCTCCATCGATGACCATATCATTCAGAGCAAAAAATGTACTGGGCTTCCCTCCATTGTACACTGTGCTTTTGAGAACTATTCTTGGCTGAACGAGATAATCTCCTGCAACTACCTGATCCAGTTTTTCAAACATTTGATCCACATTCACTGCTGCAAGGAAACCCAGCTCACCTAGGTGAATTCCCAGGATAGGAACATTTCGATCCCCTACAGCGCGTGCAAGGGAAAGCATGGTCCCGTCCCCACCTAAAGTTAAAAGGAAATCAAGTTTGAAAAAGTCCTCAGCAGATTCAATCACCTGGTATGAAAATGTCTGGGAATCTTCCATGTTATCTCTAATCCTGGTGGTCAGGTGAACTTCAAGATTTTTTTCCTCTGTCCAGGAAATAATGTCAGGAAGCAATTCCCAGAATGCCGGTTTCTCCGTATTTCCCCAAATTCCAAAACACTTAGGAACTTTCATCAAAATCCTCCAGAGAAAATTGTCCATCGCTTTCTTTCACCAAGGTCTTAATAGCCTGTTCTGCTTGATCCAACTTTGCCCGACAGGCTTCAGCCAATTTCACTCCTTCCTCAAACAGTTCCAGACTTTTTTCAAGAGATTCTTCCCCGGTCTCAAGCTGGGTTACAATGTTTCCCAACCGTTGAAATGCTTCTTCAAATTGAATTGTTTCTTTTTTCTTCACCATAACAGAAATTAAGGATAAAGGATTATGAAATAAGGAAAAAGTTCCAGGGAAAATTGGTCTGTTTTCATCGAATGTATTATTTCTCTTCCATATCATTTGTTTTCACCGCAGAAAATTTTCCCCGTGCAGTCTGGACCTCAAATGGATCACCTGCGCCAAGGGCACGTGCAGAACGAATAATTTCCCGCTCTGGAACATTCATGGCAATTGAATATCCCCGTTCCAAAACGTTTTGAGGGTTGAGAACAGTCAAGATTTCCTGAGCTCCTTCCAATTGTGACTGGGACATTTTTATCCTATACTGAGCTGATTGAACCAACTGATGTATAGCGGTTTCAAGCCGGTCTCTCTTGCGTACAACTTTCCGTCCGGGCTGTTGAAATACAGCCCGGTCCGTCAGTTGATCCAGATATTGCCATTTTTGCTGTAACTGTTTTTCTAAAGCCCGGTTTAAATCAAAAAATATTTGTTTCAGATCGCCGATTAAATTTTCCCGCGATGGTGAAACCAGTTCTGCAGCTACAGAGGGTGTTGGTGCCCGGACATCTGCAACCAAATCTGAAATAGAGATATCGGTTTCGTGCCCCACGGCAGAAATAATGGGAATTGTACACGCATGAATGGATCGGGCTACTTTTTCTTCATTGAATGGCCACAGGTCTTCCAGAGAACCACCCCCACGCCCTACAATGAGCACATCCACATTTTGAAAAGATTGGAATTCCTCAATTGCCTGGACGATTTCCTCCGCCGCTTCCGCCCCTTGTACCAGTGTTGGCCGTAAAATCAATTGTACATGGGGTGCCCGCCTGCCCAGTACTTTGATGATATCCTGAATGACTGCTCCGGAAGATGAAGTGATAATCCCGACTGTTTTGGGAAATGGAGGAATTTCCTTCTTCCATTCCGAATCGAACAAGCCTTCTGTTGAAAGTTGTTTTTTAAGCGCTTCGAATGCCAGATATAAAGTGCCAATCCCCGCTGGTTCCATCTGCTGAACCATAAGTTGGTACTGCCCCCGCTGCTCGTAAACCGATATTTTCCCCTGAGCCACAATCTTCATCCCATTTTCCGGTTTGAATCGCAAAAACTGGTTGTTTCCCCGAAACATGACGGATCGGAGCTCAGAACCATCATCTTTCAAAGTAAAATACATATGACCTGATCGATGATGAAGAAAGTTTGACATCTCTCCCTCTATCCAAATGGAGGGAAAAGATCCTTCCATCAACTCTTTGATTTGGAATGTCAGTTCACTGACTGATAGAATATGGTAATCTCTATTCACGGGGAACTCTCATTTATACGAACCCTGCCACTTGGTAAAGTCGCACCTGAAATCGGATTAATCTGAAATATTCGATAATGTTGTCTGTTATTCAGGAACCGAGGGAAAACTCAGAACCAAAAAATATCACGCAACAGCATCCAGGTGTTTACCACATTGAAAATGTGGCTCCTGATTATACTTTTTTCTTTTTATGACGATTAGAACGAAGACGTTTTTTACGCTTGTGCGTACTTATTTTCCTCTTCTTTCGTTTTTTCCCGCAGGGCATAATACCTCTATTTCAGTTAATTAATCTTATTGCGAATGTCCGTATAGAAGCAACTAACCTGCAAATGATATTTCTATGGTTCATTACTTTTTCAAAGATTCATTCACACGTGTTCGCATCTGCTTGGCTGGTTTGAAGGTTGGAACAAACCGTTCCGGCAGGTAGATGGCTTCACCTGTCCCTGGATTTCTAGCTTTTTTCGGCATCCGATGTTTTACACCAAAGGTGCCAAACCCCCTAAGTTCTACCCGTTGATTTTCTGTCAACGCATTGATGATTGTTGTCATGACGCCATTCATAATAGCTTCAGTTTCTACTTTTGTCAAACCCGTTGCTTCTGATACGACATTCACTATATCTTGTTTTGTCATAGTTTATTTCTCCCACTGCCAGCGATAGGCCGGTTTCGGTTGGAACCAGGAGCTAGCTGTTTGTTTTACGTCACCTAATAAATAATCCAGTAAACCGGAACGTTCTTTTTTAGGGGAAATGACTTTTGGTTTACCGGTTATCTTCGCGAAATTTGCGGCAATCTCAATGGCATTTTCCAATGTACCCAACGTGTCAACTAATCCCAGATTTAGAGCTTGTTCACCTGTGAAAACACTCCCGTCTGCCAGAGGTTCAACCATACTCTTTTCCAGTGATCTCCCCTCAACAACTGCATCCAAAAATTGCCGGTGCAAATCATAAATCACAGACTGGAATATTTCTCTGTCTCTTTCGGTAACCTCCCGTGTTGGATTTCCCATATCTTTTACTTCACCGCTCTTAACTGTTTCAAAACGGAGGCCAATTTTTTCCAGAAGATCTACCGCCACAGGATATTCCAAAATAACACCGATGCTCCCAATGATCGACCCTCGGTTTGCTACGATCTTTTCACATTCCAACGCTGCATAATAGCCCCCGGAAGCTGCAACAGCTCCCACAGAAGCAATGACAGGCTTTACACCACGAAGGGTTTTTACTTTTTCATAAATTTCCTGAGTCGGAGCTACAGACCCACCAGGACTGTCAATTCTCAACACAATTGCTTTAACATCCTTTCGTTCCGCAAAATCATCCAATTCTTTCACGGTTTTTTCTGATGAAAAAATTGCTCCTTCAATTGAAACTATTCCAATTTTTTCACCCAAATGAAGCTTAGTGCGGTCTATCGAAAAAGAACCGATTTGTACGATAATAAAAAGTAAAAAAACAGCCCCGAGGCTGATCCACACCCAACGATTTACTGATGATTTGTTTTGTAACTTCATCCCTGCTTCACCCATAGGACTAGTTTTTGACCAGGATAAATAACTCCACCATATCTCAATCCATTCCACCGTCTGATATTCCGAGCCCGGGTATCGTGATTTTGAGCAATATGACCAAGTGTATCTCCTCTCTTAACTGTATATACTTTTTTCAAATGCCCACCAGGTCCAGTTGACTGGGCAGAGGCAAGAGCGGCTTTTGAACCCGGGACGGGTATGGTCAATTTTTGGCCAATTTTTATTTTATGGCGGTTCCGGATTTTATTCACCGAGGCCAAATCATGAATGGAGACACCGTATTTTCTTGAAATAGTCCACAGGCTTTCATTCCTCCTCACTCGATGGACAGTGTACTGAGGAGCAAATCGCTGGCTTTCAGGCAAAGCGTTAAATTTTGCAGTAAATTTGGATTTTGTTCCCTTAGGTAATTTTAATACATACCCGTTTTTATTTGGAGTAGCTGATTGTCTTAATTCCGGATTATATCTCTGAAGTGATCGCATTTTAATACCGGCAGCTCTAGCCAATACTGCAAGATCTGCACTTTTTTCCAATTTTACTTCATCATAGGAGAACGAGGCAACTTTAGGACTTGTAAATCCATATTCTTTAGGGGAACTCCCAATGATGGCAGCCGCAAGGAAATAGGGAAGATAGTTCCGGGTTTCTTTTGGAAGGGAATGTAATTGCCAGAAATCGCTTGTCTGATGCAAACGGATTGCCCGATGAATTCTTCCCGATCCGGCATTATATGCAGACAAAGCCAAATACCAGTTATCAAATTCTTTATACAAGTCTTTCAAATAGGTGCAGGCAGCATGGGTTGCTTTTACAGGGTCCCTCCGCTCATCTACATACCATGTTCGTTCTAGTCCATATATTTTACCGGTGGAATAAATAAATTGCCACATTCCGGATGCATTGGCTCTTGAGTATGCTTTTGAATTAAATCCAGATTCAATCATGGCAAGAAACATGAGCTCTTCCGGAAGTTCATGTTCTTTTAAAATTGTTTTTATCATAACCTCATATTTACCATAACGTGACAACCATATCTTAAACTGCTTTTTTCCCTTGGTCTGAAAAAATTTAATGAATTGGTCCACTTTTTTATTCCGAATCAAGGGAATATGCCCGTCTCTGTCATCAATTATAGTAAATTTTGACAGTCCCATTTCCACTTCTAGAGGTTCGGTAATTTCAGAGATCTCACTCCTCAGTTGTTCAGCCGTAATAGCAATATCTGAAGCTTGAAGGGTCGTAAGACGATGTGTATACACATCAATCAGAGATACTTCATAGCGATTAAATTCCTCCTGATCCTCCGCTGTCATTTCACCCAATTGGTCCGCTTCTGTTAACAGGTTAAAAATCCGGTCCAAATTGTAAATAACTTCCAAAGTATCCTTATGAACATCAGCAATAACAGCATCAGAAAGATAGACCTTTACATCTCTCAGTAATTGTGGAAGACGGTTGCCCGTTTCCACAAATTTGTTTCCATTGCCATTTGGATACCCGTTAACTGGAGGAATTCCAGGGATAATCCGTGAAGCGCCAACCTTCAAACTATCCTGGATATTTTCTTCAGACTGGACATTCTCTTGGGCAATAAGAATTGCAACAAAAAAAATGATAATTCCTGTAAGTGATCTATTCAAATGATATTTACGGCTATTAAAGATGGTGAAGTTAGAAAGCAATCCTTAAAGAATAATACTTTTTCTTTAGATGTTTCATTGTCAGGAAATTTTATCAATAGTTTTTCGGAAATTTGTTATTTCCTTTCTCCCTGAATTTTTTTCAACAAAAGCGTTGTCCCACATCCTTTTCTGAAAGGAAGAATCTTTACAGACCCTCCATTATTTCGAACTTCATCAGCACCAACTACAGAATCTTCAGTATAATCTCCTCCCTTAACGAGGATGTCCGGTTTCAGTTCCTTGATAAGTTCAATAGGAGTTTCTTCAGAAAAAATAGTCACACCATCTACAACGTGCAAAGCATCAATAATTACCGCACGGTCCTCCTCGGGTTGAACAGGTCGTCCCTCCCCTTTCAGGAGCAATACCGATGCATCACTATTTAAACCGATGATTAGTTTATTCCCAAGGGTCTTTGCTTCCGTTAAATAATCAATATGTCCACGGTGAAGCACATCGAAGCAACCATTAGTAAAGACAACCACATCACCAACAGACTGCCATTCCAGTACCTGCTCCTTCGCCTGCAATTTAGTCCAGACAGCCATCCAGATTTTTTAATGGACACACCCTGTATACACGGGGTTTACAGAAAAATTTACCTAAATATTTCAAGCCAGCTCTTTGATCCCTAAATGTGGCTGTAATGCCTCAGGGATCTCCACTGTCCCATCTTTCCTTTGGTATGTCTCCAGCAAAGCCACTAACAATCGGGGTGTTGCCACGCCGGATCCATTCAAGGTATGTACACATTCCACTTTCCGGTTATCCTCTCTTCGATACCGAATATTTCCCCGACGTGCTTGAAAACCCTCAAAGTTACTGCAGGAAGATACTTCCAGCCATTTTTTTTCTCCGGGAGCCCATACTTCCAGATCAAAGCATTTTGCAGAAGCAAAACTCAAATCCGCGGTGCATAATTCCACCACCCGGTACCGCAAACCTAAAGCCTGGAGAACTGACTCGGCTTGAGCAGTAAGAGATTCCAGCTCATCATAGGATGATCCCGGTGTCACGTATTTGACCAATTCTACCTTATTAAATTGATGCAGGCGCAGGAATCCATGTGTGTCCTTCCCGTACGATCCTGCCTCGCGGCGGAAACAAGCAGAATATGCTACATACTTAATTGGCAGATCTTCTTCCTCGAGGATTTCATTCCCATGGATTCCAGTAACCGGGACTTCCGCTGTAGGGATCAGGAACAGGTCATCGACTTCAGTATGGTACATATCCTCTTCAAATTTTGGCAATTGACCAGTTGTGACCATGGCTTCTCTGCGCACAAGAAAAGGAGGGAATACCTCCGTAAATCCGAATGTATCCACATGCATATCCACCATAAAATTAATCAGCGCTCTTTCAAGTTTCGCTCCTTTTCCCATATAAAGGGGAAAACCGGAGCCTGATATTTTTGCCCCCCGTTCAAAATCAAACAGGTTGAGACTGGCTCCCAATTCCAAATGGGATTTTGGTGCAAAATCGAATTGATGCTCATCACCCCATTCTCTAATTATCACATTGTCCTCTACATTCTTTCCGATTGGAACAGAATCATGAGGGAGGTTCGGAATTCTCAAAAGCTTGGAATTTAATTGTTCGGCTAAAACCCCAACCTTTTCCTCTAATTCTTTAATCTGCTGGGATACTTTTTTCATAGCCTGGATAGAATCTAATGCACCTTTGCCCGTTCCCTTGGTCTTTCCGATTTCCTCAGAAACCCTATTCCGTTCCTCGCGGAGTTCGTTTAGAGAATTTAACAGAGACCGATGCTCATTATCCAGGTTCAGAAGAGAATCAAGATCAATAACTTCTCCTTTATTTTTTGTACCTTTTCTAACTTTGTCGGGTTGTTCCCGTATTAATGATAGATGTATCATAAATTTTTCTATTAAAATTATCCATCGAACCTAAAAAAATCTGTCAGGGATTCCAATAAAAGTGATACGAAATTATTGCAGCGCGGCTGAGTATCCCTCTTTTTATGATCTGAGTTTACACAATTATTTTATTATCAACCACGGCCAGTCTGCCAAAGAAAATGTTCGAAATAGAATTTGACTAACGCTCCGGAGGTGCAGTATATTTTCCGGCTTTTTATACATCGATAATCAAATAAATAAATGAATAAAAAACTGACACCACGCTATGTAATTATCAGCCTTGTTCTCCTCTGGGCAGTATATAGTCTTTGGCCAACCGTTCAACTTCAGACGCTATCTGAAGCAGAATTAGAAACCATGCGGGAGGAGGGTAACTATGGAGCCCTTGAATCTAAGGCCATCAAACAGGGTTTGGACCTAAAGGGCGGGATGTACATTGTTCTGGAAGTGGATCTGCCTGCTCTCATATCAAACCTAGCCCTAAACCGGGATGAAAAACTAAACCGGGTATTGGAGGATGTAACTGAAAAAATGGATCAGCCGGAAGCAGACTTTTTCGTCCTGCTTACGCAGGCAATTACTGATCACAAACTCCGTCTTCCCCGATATTATCATGAGTATGGTTCCAACATCGATGAAATTATTACCAACCTGAAAGCACAAGCAGATGATGCAATAAACCGAGTTCTCGAAATCCTGCGGAACCGGGTAGATCAATTCGGCGTGTCCGAACCCACTATCCAAAAACAGGGTGCACACCGGATTATTGTTGAATTAGCAGGAATTCAGGATCCTGAACGAGCCCGTGCCCTGCTCCAAAGTACCGCCCTCCTTGAATTCTTTTTGGTGAAGGATGCAGAGGTAACCAATGATCTTCTGACACGTATTGACAAAATCCTGAAAGGCAGCGAATCACTTGAAGATCTGGCTGAAGATACAGAACCGGCAGATTCCATTACAGTGAATGAAGAAACCGCTAAAGAGACACCAGTCAGCGATGATAAAACCATTTCAGTAAGTGAACTGTTTGGTGAGACAGAGGCAGATATAACCGATAGTGCTGTTGTAGATCAGCGCCTTTTCGAAGATCGTCCTTTCTCTGCTCTCCTGCGTAATTTTGGAACAGACATCGGTATTCCGGAAAAAAACGTTTATGCTGTGAAAAAAATTATTAATATGCCGGAAGTACAGGAAAGACTCAATGCAGGGAATGGACAGCTCCTCCAAAGTAATGATTCTGAACAAATTACTAATATTGATGGACAGCAAGAAAATATCTTTCGGCTTTATTACCTGGAAAAGGAGCCAGAACTTACCGGTGGTGTTATTGAAGAAGCAAATGAACGCCTGGGTTCTCAGGTAGGCGGGCAACCCGTGGTACTCCTAGATATGAATAACGACGGAACAAAACAATGGTCAAGAATTACAGGTGCAAATATCGGCCGAAGAATTGCTATCGTTCTTGATAAAAAAGTTCATATGGCACCATCCATTCGGGAAAAGATATCACAGGGGGGAACCCAGATTGAAGGGTTTGCGGATATAAATGAAGCCAAAGATATTGCTATCGTTCTCCGGGCAGGTGCATTACCTGCTCCGGTTAACATACTTGAGGAACGAATCGTAGGACCATCACTGGGTGCTGATTCTGTAAAAAAAGGTACCTGGTCTGTTCTGGTGGGGTTGGCTCTGGTTCTGCTTTTTATGCTTTTTTATTACAAGATAGCGGGATTAATTGCTGATTTCGCTCTTATCTGGAATATACTTCTTGTTCTTGCAGTTTTAGCATCTCTTCAAGCTACGTTGACCTTGCCTGGAATTGCAGCTTTGATTCTGACAGTTGGTATGTCAATTGATGCCAACGTCATCATTTTTGAACGAATCAGAGAAGAACTCCGGAAAGGGAAATCACCAAAAGCTGCTATTGATGGGGGATATGACCGTGCCCTGACAACAATTATTGACGCGAACCTAACCACCGTTATTGCTGCCCTGGTTCTCTACCAATTCGGTACCGGGCCAATCCGGGGTTTTGCAACAGTACTGTTCTGGGGAATAGTTATCAGCATGTTTACGGCAATTTTTGTGACACGTACAATTTTCAATACACTTGCCCAGCGCAAGGGCATTCAAAGGCTAAGTATATGAGATTAATTAAAGAAACCCATATAAAGTTCATGGACCAGAGAAGGTTTGCTTTTGTTCTCTCTGCGGTTGTAATCCTGGCAGGAATTGGATCCTTGGTCTTTCAAGGAGGACCAAAGCTGAGCATCGACTTCAAAGGGGGGACCATGATAGCGGTCACCTTCAATGAGGAAGTTGACATCACACAAGTTCGTACCTCACTTTCCCTGGTGAATGTTGAAGGTCAAACTTTTGATCTCAGCAAGGAAGAAATTAAAAGTTTTGGAGATCCATCGAATATTTCAATTCGGATTTCACACCAGGAAGATGAGCCTGACAATTTTGCCCAGTCTGTTATCAACCACATATATAAAACATTTCCTGAACTTGTACCTCCAGAGCCTAAGGATTTTATTTTAATTATAGAAAAAGTAGGACCAAAAATCGGCTCTGAATTACGGGGGAAAGCCATTATGGCTGTCATATCCGCACTTGCGTTAATCCTCCTCTACATATCAATCCGGTTTGAATTCAGATTCGCCCTTGGAGCCATCGCTGCTCTTGTTCATGATATTGTTGTGACAGTAGGAATATTTTCCATCTTAGGGTATGAGATTTCTCTTTCTATTATTGCTGCTTTTCTAACTATCGTTGGGTATTCACTGAATGATACCATAGTTATTTTCGACCGTATCCGCGAAAATGTGAAAAAAAGGCAAAGAGAATCTTATGCAGAAACTGTTGATCACAGCATCAATGAGTCTCTGAGTCGGACTGTAATCACATCATTGACATCGTTTTTAGTTGTGTTAATTCTCTGGCTGTTTGGAGGGGAAGTAATTCATGGATTTGCATTTGCTATGATAATTGGTGTTGTAGTTGGGACATATTCCAGTATTTATGTAGCCAGTCCAATTGTGGTGCAACTCCACGCTAGTACACCAACAAAATAAACCTTTCCTCTTTATTACGTTAGCTTTGTTGTATCCCCTGTGAATTCCCAGACTAAACGAAAATTCTAATTACGGAATATTGTCTCTTCCCGGTTGAACCACTTCACACAAAACCACAAACTGAATCCGGCAAGGACAATAAGTGATGCATAAACTTCGCTGAGAAGAATCCAGTTTATTGAGCCGGAAAGCATTTCCTTAGTTGCCAGTGACACATTTAGAATTGGAATCAGTGCTGTAATTTTATTTAATTCCATTCCAGGCGTAAGTCCGATTGCCGCCGGAACAATAATCGCAATATTCAGTGGTGTAACGATACTTTGCGCTTCTTTAAATGACCGTGCATAAATAGACAAGCTGAGAATGGCGGCACTAAAGAAAATCGCAATCGGAATAATCAGTGTCAGGATAAGGGCGACCATTTTCACTCCCAGCATACTACTAATTATATCAAGTATATCAACGGGTATTTCTGGAAACAATTGAACTGCAACATTCAAACTTGCAAAAGAGATCAGGGCTGTAGCGATACCCGCTGTCATAATCACACCGAACTTACCCAATACAATCTCTAGACGGCTTGCAGGGGAAGATAAAATTGTTTCCATAGTACCTCGTTCTTTTTCTCCGGCTCCTAAATCCAGACCCGGGTACATGGCTCCCATAAATGTAAACAGGATAAACAGATAGGGTAAAAATCCGCCAGCGGTTTCTGCCAACTTTTCCCGCGTGGTAGAAACATCTGTTTTGACGATATCAATTGGATTAAATAAGTTTTTGTCTAACCCCAATCGTGATATTCGTTTATCAACAATTTGTTGGTCGTATTGCTCAATTGTTGATATCAACCTTTTTTCTAAAACTCCAAACGCATCATCGGATTTTTTGAAAATCACCCGTACCGTACCCTGTTCATCATTGGAAACAAGTTGATTAAAACCTGAAGTAATAACTACACCTCCATCCAACTCTCCACGTCTAACCAGAATTTCTACACTGTCAACCGGGCTGTCCTTTATGAATTGAATCCTTCCTTTTTCTGCAAACATCTGAATCAGTTCCGGGGTAAAATCCCCCCCTATAAAAGCGACTTTGATTTCCTTTCCCATTGCCTTCTTCGCCTGCGCCATCTGTACTTTTGTCATCAACAATATTATCCCAGGTATAAGGATCAGGGGAAGAACAATCATCATAAACAGAGTGCGACGATCTCGTAAGCTATCCTTTAATTCCTTTTTGTAGATCGTGATTATCTTTCTCATTACGCCTCTCCTACCATGTGGATGAATTCATCCTCAAAGGTCTCATGGGTCATTTCAGATTTGAACTTGTCTAGCCCTCCATTAAAAAAAAGCGACCCCTTATAGATGATAGCCATATCGTCACATACCTGATTGACCTCTCCCATTCTGTGACTTGAAAAGATCACAGTTTTTCCTTCATCTTTGCAGGAACGGATCAACTTTATAATTGCACGGGATGTCATTACATCCAAACCAGTAGTCGGTTCATCAAAAACCATCACATCAGGATCATGGATAATAGTCCTGGCAATAGATGTTTTCTGTTTCATCCCGGAACTGAGACGGGCAATCCGTCTGTTAGCGAATTCATGTATTTTGAGCATTTCAAAAATTTTATCTTTTCTACTTTCAAATACAGAGGAATCCATCTCGTGAAGATCTGCAATGTATTTCACCATTTCATATGGTGTTAGGCGGTCATACAAAGCGGTCTGTCCTGTCATAAAACCGATCTTTTCGCGTATTTTCTGTGGATTTTTTTGACAATCGTATCCTCCCACCTCAATCGTGCCTGAAGTCGGTTTCAGCATAGTAGCAATCATACGGAGTGTTGTTGTTTTTCCTGCACCATTTGGACCTAACAATGCAAAGATCCTCCCCGGATGGCATGTGAAACTAATCTTGTCAACTGCCCGAAGTGTTTTCCTGTTTTTAAATTCCTCCCCCATCTCCTTTCTAATTTTTCTAGTAAGTTTAAAATCTTTGACAAGATTCTGAACCTGTATCATGTAGTCTGCTCCTTCCTCTTACTAATTCCCAAATTTGCACTCTTTAGAGTTTACCAATTTATTTTTAACTTTATCATACTTTTTGTGATAATTAACCAACTCTACACTAACGTCTATCCCCTTCATATAATCTTAAACCCCGACACAATGAATCTCAGAAAAAATAGATTTCCCTCAAAATGCGTTCAATAATATACACTAAATTTGATTCTCCCTTTGGTACTATGGCAATCGCCAGAACACAAAAAGGAATTTGCCGGGTTTTATTTCCGGAAGAAAAACCGTTTCACAAAACTCTTTCCACCCTTTATCCAAATCAAACTATAGTTCAAAATCCAGATCCATTCACCAAAGAACTCTCCCAATTAAAACAATACTTTTCCGGAGAGAATGTACAGTTTGAAATGACCTTTGACCTCACCATGCCTCCTTTTTATTCTGAGGTACTCACGGAAGTACACAAAATCCCTTACGGAAAAACGGTATCATACAAGAATATTGCCGAACGGGTGAGGAATCCAGGCGCGGTTCGGGCAGTTGGAAGTGCCAATGCACAAAATCCGATCCCCATCATCATTCCCTGCCACCGGGTAATCGCTCATGATGGTTCTCTGGGGGGATATGGAGGGAATCTGGATAAAAAATATTTTTTGTTAAGGCTGGAGGAAGCAATTTGATTAGAAACCAAATGTTTTTCCTATTCACCTTTTCGTATGATTTTCAAACATCATTAATTAGTTTCATACAAATGTTTTGAACACTTTATCATACGAATGAAAGGAAATCATGTGGCAACACTTTAAAAAAGTTATTCTTGCTGGTCTCTTTGCAATCGCTCCCATCGCGCTGACGTACTGGATTCTGAAAATTACTTTTGAATCCCTGGATAATTTCACATCTCCATTCCTGAGAAAGGTAAATATTGATATTCCAGGATTAGGCCTTCTCCTGACTCTGGCTCTCATTTATTCTCTTGGATTATTTGTGACGAATGTGCTTGGTAAAAAATTGTTTTCATGGGGTGAACGAATACTCACGAACATTCCTATTGTAAAATCTATCTACTCAACTATTAGACAGATTACACGGACGTTTTCTGGAACTGCCAACCAGAATTTTCAAGGTGTTGTATACTTAGAATATCCCCGAAAAAAACTCTGGACGCTCGCATTTGTCACCGGGACTTCCCTAAATGAACAAAAGTTGGAATTTTACCATCTCTTTGTTCCTACCACACCAAACCCCACGTCAGGTATTTTTATCATGATACCAAAAGAAGATACCCTCCCTGCAGA
>Ga0209445_1000164_pt1 | contig 36691 bp, 16 predicted proteins | sample MarorgKNORR_S2LV_4_FD_188223 | JGI IMG/M metagenome (GOLD analysis project Ga0209445, IMG submission 188223) | Marine microbial communities from the Southern Atlantic Ocean, analyzing organic carbon cycling - NADW_A/KNORR_S2/LV (SPAdes) (version 2) | ecosystem: Environmental > Aquatic > Marine >... | reverse complement strand
CCGGCCACAGAGCGAAAAAAAAACCGGGGGCCACGAAGGCCCCCGGTTCACTCTCCAGTCGGGGCGCCAATCAGCGCCGGCCGCCACTCCTTCGCGTCGCGGTCCTGCCGCTACCGGAGGACCCGGAGCTACTTCCACGCGATGGACCTGCGCTAGAGCTACCACCGCTACTGCGCACGCCCCCGGAACTCGTGCTGCTGCCACCGGTCCGTCTGTATCCCCGGCCGTTGACCACGCTGCCGCGATCCGGCTGGACGCGATCTATGGTGACCGGCGTGTAGTAGCCGCCGCCATAGCCATATCCGTAGCCGTAGCGGTTGCCGTAGAACCCGCCGCCGAACGAGTTGAAGGGGCTGTACCCATACGAGCCGTAGTAGAACGGGTCCCAGAAAAAGGAGCGAGCGCCAAAGGCATAGCGCGGGGAATTGCCATACGTGTAGCCGTCCCCTACGCGAGTACCACGAAGCCTCCCTTCACGCGTGCGGGCGTCCGCACCGGCATCGATCTGAAAGGTCTCGGGGTAGCTGACCGCGACGACCACATCGATGATGCTCTCTTCAATTCCGTCGTCAGCGAGCTCGATCAGGGCGTCCGCGTCGATCGCAAAGCGCTCGCCACGTGCGGCGACCCATGCCTCGACGGCCTTGCTCTCGACTTTCTGCGCGGCCTCACGGACCTCGCGCAAGGTGATGCGTCGGGACGCCGACATACGAGCTGAGCGCACCGCCATACCGAGGTTCCGAGTAGCGTCGTCGACACCCGCCTCCGCCATGCGCGCCGGACCGACCAGCCGGTACTCCTGCACCCAAGCAACGTGTTCTCCGCCGACATCCATCGAGCGCACGTCGAGCCACTGTGTGGGTGCGGTCAAGGACATCACACCGGAAGAGGACCTAGGCTCGCCTCCACCGCAGCCGAATTCGGAACGCGTGAACACGCGGCGGCCATCGGCCGAGAATTCCGCTGCCTCCCAGCCGTCGCAGCCTTCCATGCTCCTGGGCCGCTGCTCGGCGTTCGCGACCATGATGTCGCTGGTCGTGATCTCGCCCTCGACGACCGTGAACAACTCGACACCGTTGTCGGCCGGGCGAACGCAGAGGAGCCCCGACTCGGCCACCTCACCGGTCGGTTCCCAGCACCCTAGGAAGGCCATCCAACGACCATCCACATCTTGCGCGGTCAGCGGGGCCATGGTCAGCGCAGCCGCCAGCAATGCGGCCGAAAGAACGCCCATACCGTAGCGATGTGCTTTTATCATGCTCGTCCCTTCCGGTTAAAACCGGGCCGAAATTCCGACAGTGAACTGAAAGCCGGACAGGTCCACATCATCGAACCCTTCAAAGAATCTCTCATTTACACCCGCGTCCGCCCAGAGGTAGCGACCCTCACCGGTGAGGAACACCCGCTTGTTGATCGAAAAGTCGAGCCCGGCGAGCGAGTGCACCTGAACGCCCGTACCGCTCGACTCGAATCGTGAAGCGAAGATGTCGAGCGTCTCGAAGTCGACCCAATCGCCGACCTGATCGAATTTGTAGTACGTGAAGCCGAATCCACCACCGACATACACGTTGACGGTGCTCGGTACCCATGCGAACCGACCGATGCTGCGTCCCCGGTCGGTCAGATAGTACTTCGCGCTGAGCGTGAGCGGGGTGGTCGAGAAATCAGTGACCTGTTCGATCGCCAGGCTGTCGTTGCCGACGACTTCGACAAAGTCGCGGAACTCGGACCGAGTGCTCGAGCCCGCGTAGCCAACGCCGATCGCCAGGTCCAGCCGACTGGACAGTCGGACCGCGAGCTCTCCACCATAGTAGCCACCGGCGAAGTCACCGCTCTCGATCGTGAGTTGATCTCGAGTGTGCGCGAAGAGATCGCTTCCTACGTTCGGCAGAGCGTAGCCCATACGGAACCCGACCGTTACCACGGGCACCTTGAACAGGAAGCCGTCACCCCCCTGGGCTGCAACGTCTCCAGGGCGAATCACCGCGAAGAGTCCCGCCACCAGGAGCGCCTGTATCGTGAGCGTTCGTCGCGTCAGAGTCATGCTGGATCTCTCCTGTCCCACCAGGGTTCCGTCCTACCATCGCTCGGAGCAATCCTCATGCCATGATTGATGGCGAAAAAACCGATGTAAATCAACGATTTTCTTGCACCGCCTAAGTGCCCGCTCCACCTGTCGGGACACCCGCGTCCCACGGGGTGGACAATGCCGTCCCTCGTACCGCCCCTGCAGCCTGCTAGGCCCGAGCCACCACGACGTCGCGTTCCACCCGCGCCGCGGCACGACTAGCCTTGCCCCGCTCCAGCACATGATACGCGGCCGGAGTAATGGTCAGTACAAAAAGAGTCGACGACAGAAGGCCACCGATCAACACAAGCGCTAGTGCGTCCCAGATGTTCGAGCCTGTCCCTTCGCCGAAAAGCACGAGCGGAAGCAGCCCCAGAACGGTCGTCGCGGTGGTCATGAGAATCGGCCGGACTCGCTCGAGGGTGCCCTTGACGATGGCGTCAGGCAGCGGGAGGCCCGGCTCCCTCGATCGCACGCCGTTCACGTGATCCACGAGTAGAATCGCGTTGTTCACGACGATGCCGAACATCATGATCACGCCGACGTACGCTTCCCTCGTGAAGGACGCCTCCGAGTAGAAGAAGATCAGGTAGACACCGATCAGCGCCATCGGGACAGTGAGGATCACGCACAGCGGCTGCAGAAGCGACTCGAAGAGCGCAGCTGTGACCATGTACACGAGCAATAGCGCGAGTGTGATCACCAGCCAGATCTGCGTGCGCTCCTCCTGCCGGATCGAGAACCCGGTGTTGCCCTTCTGCACCGTGTAGCCGGGAGGCACTACGGTGGCTTCGATGATGCTCTCGTGCACCAAGTCCCCCAGTTTCTGCGGTCCGCGGAACTCGTAGGCGACGGTGCGCTCGTACTGCTGGTCTTCGCGACGAATACGTGCGAGCACGTCACGGGGCTCGATGCTCATGACGTCGCCCAGGCGGATGCGGCGACCACCGGGTGTATCGATCAGGGTCTCTTTCAGCGCGAGCACATCCATGTCGACATTGTCCTCGAGCTTGACCTGATACTGCACCTCTTCGCCGCCGAGCTTCACCGTGCCGAGCTGCGCACTCCCACCCACGGCCTGGTTCATCCTCACCACGAGCTGTTCCACCGTAAGGTCATGCTGCGCCAAGCGGTTGCGATCGACACGCACCACGAACTCCGACGCCTTGTCACGGTTGAACCGGTTCGAGCTCGAGTTGGTGTCCACCTCTTGAACCCGACTCATGCGCTCGAGCTTTGCGCCGAGTGATTCGGCGATGTCCCTCACCTGCTCATAGTTGTAGCCCAACACCTGAATCCCGTAGTTGGGCGCGCTGCCACCTCCCCCGTAGAACGACGGACCGAAGCCGTACACGCGCACGTCCGCCCCCGTGAAGGTGTGGCTATACGCCACCATCTGCTCCTTGATGGCGACCGGGATCTGCGTGTTCTCGATGGAGTCGGGGAAGGTGATCTCCATGCGACCCCGCTGGGCACGCACGTCGGCCGTGTATTGCTCGACCTCGGGGATCTGCGCCACACGGTCCTCGAAGTAGCGCACGAGCTGGTCGGTACGCTCGAGGTTGGAGCCTCGCGGAAGCGTAATGTTCACCTGAATGTACGTGCGCGAGCCAAAGCCCCCTCCCCATAGGGCCCATGTGTTCACATAGGTGTTGAAGAGGTGGTAGGAGCCCCCGAAGCACATCACCACCACTGACATCGCGAACCACGGCCGGCGCACGGTGAACGAGACTACGTCGGAGTAGAAGCGCACGTAGAGCGGCTGCCGGGCCTCGACTCCGCGCTTCGGAGCGCCGCGCCCCGTCTGTAGAAAGCGGGCAGACAGCGCGGGTATGAACGAGAACGCCACGAAGATCGACGCGATCAGTGTCAGCGCGACCACGATTGCGAGCGGCACGTAGTAGACACGGAGCTCACCCTGCAGGTACAGGAAGGGCACGAAGACGATCAGCGTTGTGGCCGTGGACGCCAGAATGGGCAACACCACTTCGCGCGCGCCGCCCTCCGCGGCGGAGAACGCCTCCTCACCTCGCTGCCACCTCCGGTACACGTTCTCCAGGACTACGATTGAATTGTCCACGATGAGGCCGAAGCCCATCGCGAGGCCCATCAAGGTGAGCAAGTTCAGCGTCAGGCCGCCAAAGTAGATCAGGTTGAGCGCGATCAGGACGCTGAATGCGATCGTCGCAAAAATGAGCGTAGCCGAACGGAAGGACCGCAGGAAACCCAGCAAGACCACGAAGATCACGATCGCGCTGAAGCCTGCGCGCCTACGCAGGTCCGTCAGCTGTCGCTCGATGTCCTCACTCTCGTCGTAGACGAGGTCGAACTCGGTGCCGAAGGGGCTCAGGCGCTCCAACTGCGCGAGACGCGCCTTCACCGCGTCGGCGACGCGCACGGTATTCACACCAACGCCTTTCACGATCGTGAAGCCCACCGACGGCCGGCCAGCGATGCGTGAATACGACTGCGCCTCCTCGTAGGTATCGTGCACCGACGCGACGTCCGATACGCGCACCGGTGTGCCGCCCACCGCCGTGATCACCGCGGTGCGAACATCATCCGCATTCGCAGGCCGATTCACGATGGTGATGGTCAGCTCGTCGTCACCCTGACGGATCGCCCCCGCCTCGCGCACGAGATCGAGGTCGCGGATGCTCTGACCCACGTCGCGCGGGTCCAGCCCCAGCGCCGCGATCTTCGCCTCGTCGAGGTTGACCTCCAGCCGGCGATCCCGTCCGCCGAAGACCTGTACCAGCGCCACGCCGTTGACTTGGCCGAGCTCGTCCTGCACGACGTCTTCCAGGTGTTGGCGAAGCGCTTCACGGGTGTAGGGTCCCGTGAAGGTGTAGTACAGGAATGGTTGACTTTGCTGCTGAAACTCCTCGGGCACGTACTGACTCACCTGAACCCTGTCGACGCCGGGGGGCAACTCCTCCTCCAACGTTGCGAGACGCTCTGAGAGATCGAGGCGAGCGAAGTCCATGTCGGTATCGCGGTCGAATTCGATGCGGATCTCGGCGGTGCCCAAGCCCTGCTGTTCGAACGACTCGGAGACGATCTTCTCGACGCCTGAGATCTGCTGGATCGTGGCCTCGAGCGGCGCTGTGAGGAACGCTTCCAGCGTCTCGGGCGACGCGCCTCGCCATGTGCCGGTAACCGTGAGCTGCGGAAGTTGAGTATCCGGAAGCATCTCGACGGGAATGTTCTGCCACGCGCGTAGGCCGAGCAGTGCCACGGCCGTGTACGTCATCGCCACCGCCACAGGCCTTCGCAGGCTCATCCGGATCATGAGCTGAACCCCGACGTCAAACGAAGGCGAGCGAATTCGACGGTCTGGTACACCACCGGCACCACGACCAGCGTGAGCGCGGTGGCGACCACGAGGCCACCGATGACGGCAATGGCCAGCGGCGCCCTCAGGTCCGAGCCGCGGCCGATGCCCAGCGCCATCGGGGTCAGACCCAGCACGGTTGTCACCGTGGTCATGATGATCGGGCGCAGGCGCACCCGGCCGGCTTCGAGGATCGCTGCCCGCAGATCCAGCCCGCGCGTCTTGGCCAGGTTGATGAAATCGACCTTCACGATGGCATCGTTAACCACGATTCCGACAAGGATTACGCCTCCGATCAAGCTCATGGTATTGAGTCCCTGCCTCGTGGCAATCAACGCGAGCACGGCGCCGACCAGCGCGAGCGGAACCGATATCAGGATCGTAAACGGGTGCACGAACGACTCGAACTGAGCGGCCAGAATCATGTATACCAGGATCAGCGCGAGTCCGAACGCGAACGCCAGGTCCCTGAAGGAACGGCGCATCTCTTCGTTTTCGCCGCCCACTTCCCAGCGCACGTCCCTCGACGGCACGATTGTCGCGAGCGAAGCCTCGATCTGCCCGATCGCCTCGTCGAGTCCGCCGTCCACGACGTCCGCGTAAACTGGGATAACGCGAGCCTGTTCTTCGCGACGGACTTGTGCGGGCCCCAGAGCCTCCCGCACATGTACGAGCTCGCGAATCGGAACCCCTTGGACACGCAGCTCGTCGAGCGTCGCCCGCGAATACCGCAGAGCATCCGGATAGCGCACGACGATGTCGATCTTGCGGTCGAAGTCCACGAACTCTGTGGCGATGTCCCCCCGCATGGCTCGGTCGATCGTGCCCGCCACGAGCTGCGGATCGATGCCGTAGCTCGCGCACGCGGCACGGTCGATTTCGATCTGGACTTCCGGCTGCCCGAGCTCGGTCCCTATACGAACATTGCCCACACCGCTCAGCTCACTGAGAAGCGCCTGCACGCGTTCGGCTACCACGTAGGCGGCGTCCAGATCTTCGCTGCGAATCCGCACCGCGACATCCGCCTCGGATCCACCCAGCATAGTCCCCAGCGCGGTGGCTTGGCCCGTCTGCACGGACAGTGCCCCAGGCGGGAAGGTCGACGCCAATGCCCGCATGCGGTCGGCCACGGGAGCGCTCGCCACGCCGTCGCGCACGCGCACCTGGAAGGTCGCCGTGTGAAGTCCAGAAGCCTCTTCCCCGGCCGCGTAGGCGCGCACATCGCGCCCGACGTTACTGAACACCGCCTCGATGTCCGGATCCGCCAATGCCGCCGACTCCACCAGCGTTGCGGCCTCGAGCGTGGCGTCGAGCGCGGTCCCTTCGTCCAACTCCAGTCGGATGTTGAAGGCACCCTGATCCACGTCGGGCAGCAGGTCTCGCTGGAGCGTGAGGCCCAGGGTCAACGTGACCGCCAGCGCGGCTCCCGAGCTTACGAGCACCCGGCCTGAATGATCCAGAGACCATTCCAGGACGCCGTGATACCATGCTGAAAAACCGTCGAAGAGGCGGTCGAACAGGCGTAGCGTGGGGCCGAACACGACGCCCAGGAACCGGGCGATGCCGACGCCCCAGAAGCGCAAGAGCGCTGTTGCCAATCGCGCGCCGCCGCTGATGAGACGGAACGGAGCGAACCAGATGCCCTTGAGGACCCAGAGCGTGATCCGCAAGAAGCCGGATGGCCGCTCGACCGCAACCCGTTCCAAGCTCGTACGCTCCTCACGGCCACCCGCGAAGCGTGCCGCCAGAGACGGTAGGAGCGTTAGGGCCACCAGCAAAGAAGCCAGCAGTGAGAACGTGACCGCGAGTGAAAGATCCTTGAACAGCTCGCCCGCCACGCCCTCGACATAGATGATGGGACCGAAGACTGATATCGTGGTCAGCGTGGACGCCGTGATCGCCGCTTGCACCTCTTCGGCACCCGCTGCCGCCGCCGCGACCGGATCCTTCCCGAGCTCTTCGCGATGCCGGAAAATATTCTCGAGCACGACGATGGAATTGTCGACCAACATGCCGACGCCGAGTGCGAGCCCACCGAGGCTCATGATGTTCAGACTCACGCCGGCGGCATCCATGAGCGCGAACGTGCCCACTACTGAAATGGGGATCGCGAGCGCGATCGCTACCGGGTACCTGGGATCCCTCAGGAAAAGAAAGAGAACCAGGAACGCGAGCACGCCTCCGAAGACGAGCGCCTGGAAGACGTTGGTGATCGAGTCGGCGATGAAGCCGGCCTGGTCGTCCGCCAAGTCGATGTGCATGGCCGGATACTCGTCGTGCAACTGCTCGAGCACATCTTCCACGGCCCGGGCAACGGTCACCGTGTTGGCGCCAGATTCCTTGAAGACGAGCAGGCCGACAGATTCCTCTCCGGCGTAGCGCGCGATCGTCTCCCGCTCCGCGAAGCCATCGACTACTCGCGCCACGTCGCGCAGACGAATCACCCTGTAGCCTTCGCTGGTGACGCCGCCACCGATCGCCTGACGGGCGACCACCACGTCCGCGATCTCTTGGACAGTCTGGAATTCGCCCAAGGTGCGCAGCGGGTAGCGATACCGGCCCTGTAGGATGGTGCCGCCCGGTGCGCTGACGTTGGCAGCGTCCAGCGCCTGCGAGATCTCCTGGATCGTCAGCCCGTAGGAGTCGAGAAGCCCGGGATCGACCTCGACTTGGATCTCGCGATCGAGTCCCCCGGTGACAGCCGCCTCGGCGACCCCGTCGAGTTGCTCGAGCCGACGCCGGAATACCGTCTCCGCGAGCTCCTTGGTCTGCCAGAGATCGATGCCGCCCGAGACCGACAAGGTCATGATGGGATCGGACTCGGGATCCACCCGCAGAATCGCTGGCCGTGAGGCGCTCTCGGGCAGCGACTCGCGCACGTTGTCCATGCGCTCACGCACATTGAGCATGGCGAAGTCCATGTCCGTGCCCCACGCGAAGCGCAGCGTGACCAGGCTCACGCCTTCGCGCGATACCGAGGTCACCCGCTCCACCCCTGGCGCGGCCGCCGCCTGCCCCTCGATGCGTTCCGTGACGAGGCGTTCCACCTCGGCGGGCGCGACGTCAGGGTACGACGTGTAGATCACCAAACGTGGGTAGCTCACATCAGGCAGCAAGTCGATCGGCAACCTCACATAGGAGATGCCGCCCAGCAAGATAATCGCCAAGAACAGCATCCACACCGCAACGGGCTTCTTGGTCGACGCACCGGGTATGGACACTGGTCAGCTCCCTCCCGAGGCGGATGCACTAGGCGGCGGACCCCCGCCTCGAACGCGGACGCCTATCGCCTCCTCGAGGCTCAGCAGAGCGTCGACGAAGCTATGGCGCGCCGTGATTACTTGGCGTCGAGTCGTCGCTTCGGAGTCGAAGCTCGCGCGCAGATCCTCGAAGGTGCGGGCGCTGATGCGGTACTCCTCACGTGCGAGCCGCAAAGCCTCCTGCGCGATCTCCGATGAGCGTCCCGCAAGACGAAGCGACTCGTATTGATTCGAGATCTCCAGCACGGCGCTGCGAACCGTCTCTTCGATACGCAACCTGGCCTCGCGTTCCGCTTCGCGGTCGTTGTCGAGTTGGACCGCAGCCTGCTCCATCCCCTGACGGTTCTGGAAGTAGTTGTTGAACATCGGGATGGAGAAATTCACGCGGAATTGCGCGTCCAGCGGCTCGCTGATGCCGACGTCGAAGACGGACCCCGTCTGGGGTGCCTGAGATCGCCGATAAATGTCGACGCCCACCGACACAGAGGGCCACCAAGAGTTCTGGGTCTCCTGCACTCCGAGCGTGGCCGACTGTACCGATAATCTCGATTGCCGGAGCTCGGGATTCACGACCAGCGCCGAGGCGACCAACTGCTCGACATCGAGAACGGACGGGTCGAAAATCGGCAGTTCCTCATCAGCCAGAGACAGCGACACGAGTTCCTCACGGCCGAGCTGCGTGCGCAGGGCGAGCACCGCTTGCTCGTACGCCGCTCGCTGCTGCCGAAGCGTGAGCAACTGTTGCTCCACCGCGAGCTCCGCGTTTAGCACGTCGACGCGTGTGCGCAGAGCCAGGGAAAACAGTCGCTCGGCAACGGTCATGTCGATCCGCCGCGCCTCGACCAACTCCTCTTCGGCGAGCATGAGATCGCGTTGCTCGAGCGCGTCCATGTACAGCCGCTGGATCTGGACCTGGAGCCCCGTAAGCGCCCGGACCACGCTGAGATCCCGGTCCTCGTTTGTGATGGACTGCCTACGGTGCGCCTGGAATAGCGACCGACCGCGCATGTTCCAGTTGAGGGACATCGCCTGGGTAGTCGTGGAGAAGTAGTTCCAGTCGGCGGAGGGGTTGGCGATCGGATTGCCGAAGTTGTCGAAGCCGATGCGCTGCAGGTTGCCGCGGAACCCGGTATCGAAGAGGGACAGGTTCACCCGTGGCAATAGCTCATCGAACCAGGTCGAGCGCATCTCGATGCCGTTCAGCAGTGCGTTGTTGTTCGCCTGCCGGTACGTGGGGTTGTTGCCCTCCGCGATGCCCAGCGCTCTCGCCAGCGTCAGCTGCACCGAATCCCCTGATTGAGCGGCAAGCCCGGGGGCAACGGTCCCGAGGGCGATGAGTACACCCGCCATGGACTTCAATCTCATCGGCTCGGCCTCCCGCCCTCGGCTTCTACATTCTCGACGAGCCGCACAGGAGTGTCGTGCGCCAAATAGTGGTGGCCGTCGATGAGCACGACTTCGCCGGGCGCGACCATGCCCTGCTCGAGACCCTCCCTGAGGATCTCAACGTGAGTGTCGTTCTCGCGGCCTGTGTTGACGTAACGCCACTCGGCCACGCCCGTGTTTCCGCTCGGCTCATAGACGAAGAGCATCGTGCGTCGGACGCCCTGCCCGCGCTCCAAAATGGCCGAGCGCGGAACCAATACGCGATCCGGCAATGCCTCCGCGTCCAACGAAACTTCGGCGTACATTCCCGGCTTGATGCGGTGCTCGCGATTGGGAAGTAGCACGGTCACGCGCCCCGTGCGGCTGTCCGGATCGACGACCGGATTGATCGTCTCGATGGAGCCGATGAAGGTCTCGCCGGGATAAGCCGCGAAGCGGACCTCGGTGCGCCGCCCTTCGGACAGGAATCCGAGCTCTGCTTCGAGAACCTGAACTTCGACCTTGATCGGGTCGAGATCGACGACGGTAAGCAGCTCCGTCCCCACGCTCACGTACTGACCTTCGACTACGCGGATGTCCGCGATCCTCGCACCGAACGGCGCTACGATGCGAGAGCGCTCCAGTTCCAGCTCGGCCCGGCGAAGCGCCACGTTGCGTTGGTCAAGACCGCTACGCGTGCGTGCGATGCGCTCGCGCTCGGCGCGGATTGCCAGGTCCTCGATTTCGTCATCGAACAGGACGAGCTGACGGTAGTCGGTCTCCGCGGCGAGTAGGTCGGCGCGCGCCTGGTCAACGCCCAGAGCGTACTCCGTGCTATCGAGTCGCACCAAGGGCGTGCCGTTGGCGACGCGCTGGTTCTCCCGGATCGGGAGTGCCTGCACGATGCCGGCGACCTGGGCCGTCAGAGTCGTCCTGCGAAACGCTTCCGCCTGCCCGGCCGCGCCCACGCGAATCCAGAGCGTGTCCAGCATGACCTCGGCGCCACCTACCGGCTGTGGCATATTGGCGGAAAACTGGCTGCCGCTGGAAGTCTCAGGCAGCTCGACTTCACTGCCCTCTGCGACTGTGCCGGCCTCCGCCTCCTGAGAGAATCCGCCAAGGCGCCACCAAACTCCGGCGCCGAGGACAGCGAGGACAAGCACCACTGTGGCCAAGCTCAGTGTGCGTCTGGAAAAGCTCATGTTACGTCCTCGACGTGCGGGATTTTCGATTCATAAGGTGGGTCATCCGTCAGACCATCCGTGAAAGATCGTTCATAGGACGCACAAGCCTGAAGAGACCGTTGCACCGACAGTTGTAGACGATCCTTCCGGTGCGCCAAAACAGGCTCTTACTCCTCGCTCGCGGTCCCCGCTGCTACGCGAGGCGCGTACGTTCTCTTCACGTAATCGGACAGGATCTGTTTGAACTCGTCCACGAGTCCGTCGCCCTTGAGCGTCGCAGAGTGTTCCCCGTCGATGTAGACGGGCGCCTTGGGATCCTCGAAGGTACCCGGCAACGAGATCCCAATATTGGCGTGCTTCGATTCACCGGGTCCGTTCACCACACAGCCCATCACCGCGACGTCCATTTCCTCGACGCCCGGATACTGGGCACGCCACTCGGGCATCATGTCCCGGATGTAGTCAGTGATGTCCTGCGCCATCTTCTGGAAAAACGTGCTCGTGGTGCGGCCACACCCGGGGCAGGACGTCACCTGGGGCTCGAAGTGACGGATGCCCAGAGACTGGAGCACCTGTTGAGCTACGCGCACCTCTTCGGCGCGGTCGCCTCCCGGAGCAGGCGTCAGCGACACACGAATGGTGTCGCCAATCCCATCCAGCAGGATGGGAGCCAGACCGGCGGTTGTGGCCACGATTCCCTTGATGCCCAGACCCGCCTCGGTCAGGCCGACGTGCAGCGGATAGTCGCCTCGCCGCGCGAGCATCCGGTACACCGCGATGAGATCGCGAACCGTGGAGACCTTCGCCGAGATCACGATGCGGTCGTGGCCCAGCCCCGTCTCTTCCGCCAGCGCCGCCGAGCGCAGCGCGCTTTCGACCATGGCCTCGAGCAGCACTTCCCGAGCCTCCTTGGGGGCCTCCTCCAGCGCGTTCGCGTCCATGAGCTCGGTGAGCAACCGTTGGTCCAGCGATCCCCAGTTCACACCGATGCGCACGGGCTTGTCGTGCTCGATCGCGACTTTGATGATCTGGGTGAAGTTCTCGTCACGGCGCTTGGTCCCGACGTTTCCGGGATTGATTCTCAGCTTCGCCAGCGCCTCCGCGGCCTTCGGATACTTGGTGAGCAGCAGGTGGCCGTTGTAGTGGAAGTCGCCCACGATCGGAGTCGAGTAGCCGTCGCCGCGCAGTCGGCTCACGATCTCGGGCACCGCCTGCGCGGCCTCGTCATTGTTGACCGTCACGCGCACCAACTGACTTCCGGCGTCGGCGAGAAGCCTGATCTGATCGACCGTGGACTGAACGTCGGCTGTGTCGGTATTTGTCATCGACTGGACGACCACTGGCGCACCTCCACCGATGGCCACGCCTGCGACGTCGACCGAGACCGTTTCTCTACGTGTTACGGCGATCACGAAGACCTCATGGGGTCGGCCCGAAACGGGCAGTCAGCGTCACACCGAGCGCGACAAACCCGGCGACGAAAAGGATGAGCCCGCCCGTGGCCTTCCAGCGATAGACCTGAGTGAGCTCGTCCTGGCTCTTTGTAGAAGGGATGAACGGATGGTCCTCCTCCGACTTCATCAAGACATCGACGTCGGGCTTCATTGCCGCCTTGGCGACGTGGTCTTCCACGATCGCCTCGGCTTCCCTGCGCGCGTGGTCCCACTCCTCCATGTCCACGCGCCCGTCACCGTCAGAGTCGAAACGTTCGACCAGTTCTTCGTGACCGTGTGCTTGAGGCGAACGAGGTTGTTGTAGATCGTCGCGAAATAAACGCTCAGGACAGCGAGTAAGGCGAGTAGTACGTATCCGGTGATCCCCATGCTCCTAGTCCCCCTTAGTGTACAACTTGACGTGTCTGCGTCGAGTCCGGTATACCTCTCGTAGCGTTCTCCCCCTGGCCCAGGATTCCAGGCTTATGGATCGGAAGTGGGTATACCTGTTCACGGAGCTCGAAGCAGCAGAAGCCTCCGCCGGTGACTGGGAGGCAGTGCGCGGGCTGCTCGGCGGCAAGGGAGCGAATCTGGCAGAGATGACGCGGATTCAGGTCCCGGTCTCTCCAGGCTTCACCGTGACGACCGAAGCGTGCATCGCATACCTCGGTGTCGAGGGCGAATTCCCTGCGGATATCTGGGAACAACAGATCGAGGCCCTGCAGCGCATCGAGGCGACCACGGAAAAGGAGTTTGGCAACCCGGCGAGACCGCTGCTCGTTTCGTGTCGGTCGGGCGCGAAATTCTCGATGCCTGGCATGATGGACACGATCCTGAACCTGGGATTGAACGACCAAGTCGCCCGCGGGATGGTCGAGCTCACCGGCGACGCACGCTTCGTATACGACGCGTACCGTCGATTGATTCAGATGTTCGGCACGGTGGTGCGCGGCATGGACATTGAAGTGTTCGAGCAGGTCATCGCGGCAAAGCGATTGGCCGCGGGAGTGTCCTCGGACTCTGAGCTCGCTGCAGAGGACTGGACCGCGCTCACGCAGCGGTTCAAGGACCTGGTCAGGACTCACACCCACGCTCCCTTTCCACAGGATCCGCTGGAACAGCTGCGCGCGGCGACCGAAGCGGTGTTCGAATCCTGGAATAGGAAGCGCGCCGTAGACTATCGCAACGCATCTGGGATCCCGCACGACATCGGTACGGCGGTGAACATCCAGACGATGGTCTTCGGCAACATGGGGGAGACCTCGGGCACGGGGGTCGTGATGAGCCGAAACCCGTCTACGGGGGAGCCGGGCTTGGCAGGGGACTTTTTGGTGAACGCGCAGGGAGAAGACGTGGTGGCCGGGACTCGGAAGACCCTGGACATCAGCGCGATGGCAGAACGCTTCCCAGAGGCCTATCAGCAGCTCTGTGAGATCGCGGACAAGCTCGAGCTTCACTACCGAAACATGCAGGACCTCGAGTTCACCATCGAGCACGGAACGCTGTGGCTGCTCCAGACGCGGAACGGCAAGCGCACTGCCCAAGCGGAGGTTCGCATCGCCGTCGACATGGTCGACGAGGGGCTGCTCGGGCGAGAGGAGGCCGTGCTGCGGGTGAGCCCCGAGCAAGTGGACTTCTTCCTGCATCCTCAGTTCGATGAGGACGCGAGGAGCGAGGCGCAGCTGATCGCGTCGGGTCTGAACGTGTCGCCCGGAGCCGCGGTAGGCATCGTGGCGTTCGACGCGGACACGGCAGAGAGATGGGCCCGGGAGGACGGGAAAGCGGTGATCATGGTCCGACCGGAGACCAGGCCCGACGACGTTCACGGAATGCTCGCGGCGCAGGGCATCATTACCAGCCGGGGAGGACGGACCAGCCACGCTGCGCTGGTCGCGCGCCAGTTCGGCAAGCCGGCCGTCGTGGGAGTAGAGTCGCTCGAGATCGATTTGGTCGATCGTGAAGCGCGCATGGGAGACATCACGATCCGCGAAGGCACCGAGATCTCGATCGATGGCATGCTCGGAGAAGTCTATCTCGGTGCGCTACCGACCGTCGTTCCGGACATACAGGACTCTTGGCTCACCCAGCTACTGGGCTGGGCGGACGAGTTCAGGACGCTCGAAGTTTGGGCGAATGCGGACTATCCCGATGATGCCCGCCGTGCCCGTGCCCTAGGAGCACAGGGCATCGGGCTGTGCCGCACAGAGCACATGTTCTTCGAGGAGGATCGGCTCCCGGTCATGCGGGAAATGATCATGGCCCGCAACCACTTGGAGCGCGACGAGGCCCTCGACAAGCTACTGCCCCTGCAGCGCAATGACTTCGAAGGGCTCTTCCGGGCGATGGACGGCCTGCCGGTCGTGGTTCGTCTGCTGGACCCGCCGCTGCACGAATTCCTGCCCGACCACCAGGAGCTGCTGCACGAGTTGGCCGATCTCAAGCTCAGACTCCAACACCTGGCCACACTCCAGGAGATCGACGACACGCTCGATGAGATCCGTGCGAAGCAGGACTTCCTCGAGCGGACAGAGACGCTCCTGGAAACGAATCCGATGTTGGGCACGAGGGGCGTCCGTCTAGGCATGCTGCTGCCGGAACTTACGCGCATGCAGACGCGCTCTCTCTTTCAGGCGGCGACGCAGTGCATGCGGGAAGGCGTTGACGTGAAGGTAGAGGTCATGATCCCCTTGATCTCTCACGTGAACGAGTTTCGCCAGCAGCGTCGCCTGGTCGAAACCGAGGCTCGTGAAGTGATGGATGAAGAGGGACAGGAGGTCCCGTACAAGATCGGCACCATGATCGAGATCCCGCGCGCCGCCCTTACCGCCGACGAAATCGCCTCGACCGCCGAGTTCTTCTCGTTCGGAACCAACGACCTCACCCAGACCGTGTTCGGTATCTCACGGGACGATGCCGAGTCCGGCTTTCTCGTGCACTATATGGAGCACGACGTGCTGCCCGCGAACCCGTTCGCGACCCTCGACATTCCCGGTGTGGGCAAGATCATGCGCATGGCGGTCGAGCTCGGGCGTGGCGTTCGACCTGACCTGATGATCGGGATCTGCGGCGAGCACGGTGGCGACCCCAAGTCGGTCGAGTTCTGCCACGAGATGGGCCTCGACTACGTGAGTTGCTCTCCATTCCGCATCCCGATCGCCCGCTTCGCGGCCGCGCAGGCGGCCGTTCAGGAAGCGGGCTGGCGTCCTATGCCGGCCGCTCCGAGGGACGAGTTCCGCAGGGAGGAGGCCGCGGCACCCGTGCCAACAGCAGAGGAGGCCGCGGTTTCCCAGTAGGGCCACGAGCGACTTTGAGGAGGGAGCTTGGCTATGTCTTCGAGAGCACGGCTCGTAGGCCTCGCGCTCGCTCTGTGGGTGACGCCTGCGCTCGCTCAGGCGGTGCTGTCCGAGCGGCAAGCCCGGCCCGAACAACCCCGGATCTCGGTATCGTGGGTGGAATCACCGATCGCCGACGTTCTGCTCGCCTTCTCGACCTTCTCGGGCAAATCGAGGGTGCAGGGCCGGGACGTCGCGGGGATCGTCACCGCCGAGATCAATGACCAGCCGTGGGATTCCGCGCTGCGTGCGATTCTATCGGCGCAGGGCCTCGTCGCCGTCGAAGACGAGTACGGGATCATTCGCGTCAGCAACCTCGCGGCGCTGAACGCGCTGGAGGCCGTGCAACCCATCGTGACGAGGATCTACCGAATCTCCTTCTCGCGGGCGGCCGAACTGCAAGCAACGATCGCCCCCCTGCTCTCCCCACGTGGCAGTATCAGCGCGGCGGCGAGTACCAACTAGCTGATCCTCGCTGATATCCCGCGCGTGCAACGCGCGGTCGCGAGGCTGCTGGGGGGGTTCGAGCAGTAGGGGAAGGCAAGGTCGCGCCTACTCGGCCCGCGCCGGAGGCCAAGCAGTCCAAAGATTTCGCCTGGTGCCACGGTGAAGGAAACACGGGACACGGCTGGTGCAGTGGCGCCGGGAGGTGTGTAGGTGAGGTCTCGGACTTCGATTATGGCGGGTCGGCGGCTGGCTCTGGGGTGACTGGCAGGGCTTCTCGATTAGGAGTCGCATGCCGAGCCACCTCGGTTCAGAGAGCCTCGAGCGCCCCTCGTACCGCGTCAGGCAACCGCGTCTTCTTTCCCGCGTTGTAGTCGAAGCACACGATGCGTCCCTCGCCTTTGGCCACCACCGCACCCAACTGGTCACTCACGATGCGGTACACGACGGTGAAGCGATCCTCAGCCAGTTCGGTGACGCCCACGCCGACCTCCATGGTGTCGGGGAACCCGACCGGCAGGCGAAATACGCAGCTCGCTCGCGCCAAAATCGGCCCAACGCCATCCGCGCGCCTCTCTCCGAGCCAGCCGACTCGCCTGAACAATGCCACGCGCCCGGTCTCGAACCAGCGGAAATAAACGGTGTTGTTGACGTGCTGGAGCGCGTCGAGGTCCCCCCAAGCCACGGGGACTGTGACGTGCACCGGCAGGTCCGACAGCAAGGTGGAGTGGGGGGGCGAGTTGGTCACCGGGAGAGTCGTACGGCCGCAAAGGCATCAGCGCCAGCGAAGGGCGCATCGCAGCACATATTTCTGCAGGCATTCGTGACGCGGGAGCGAGAGGACGATTGCTCGACCTATCCGATTGTGGAGGAAGCGGTTGCAGGGGTCGCATCCTCGCGTCAACACTGACAAATTAGGCTCCCGTAAGGCACCAGGCTCAAAGAGCCGACTGGACACCGAATGAGCCCTCTGACACGAACGTCTCCGCACCGGATTGGTGGACCCAGCCAGGCGACCGGACCTGTCGAGCCGACTGCCGCCGTGCTGGGCGCTTGGTCGGGGCACGTATCCGACGTGCTGCCCGGCGCGGACGCTCTGCGCGAGAGCATCGCGGACATTCGACGGCCGGTTTACGTCCTGGGCGGCGATGAAGTAGCTCAGCCGGGACTTCGGAGAGCGGTGGCCGTGCGAGGGGAGACACGTTTCGGGACCGATGTGCGACTCTACGAGGGCGACCGCGCCATCGTGGGCCACGCCGCACCTCTGCGCCTGGACAACCTCGGGGACCCAGAGTTTCGTAAAGCGCACGGGCTGAAGCTCGCCTGCGTGGCCGGCGCGATGGCCAACGGCATCGGATCCGCGGAAGTGGTCGAAGCCATGAGCCACGCGGGCATGCTGGGCATCTTCGGCGCCGCGGGCCTCCCGCTCAGGACTGTAGAAGCGGCCATCGACCGCCTGACGTCGTCCCTGCGTGGAGCGCCCTTCGGCTTCAACCTCATTCACAGTCCCAACGAGCCCGACGTCGAGCACGGCGTGGTCGACCTCTACTTGCGGCACGGTGTTCGCTTGGTGGAGGCTTCGGCATACATGCGCCTCACCCTTCCCCTCATTCGCTACCGGGTGAGCGGCATCTACCGCGATACCGACGGCAGAGTAGTGACCCCGAACCGGGTCATCGCCAAGGCCTCGCGGGTGGAGGTGGCGACCCGATTTTTCTCGCCGCCACCCGAGGCGTTCCTGCAGGAGCTCGTTGCCCGCGGGGACATCACGGAAACCCAGGCGCGCCTCGCGAGAGAGATCCCCGTCGCCCAAGACCTCACGGCCGAAGCCGATAGCGCTGGGCATACCGACAATCGGCCCGCGTTGGGCCTGCTGCCGACCATGATCGCTTTGCGCGACCGCATTCAGCGCGAATATGCCTACCCCGAGGCCTTGCGCGTGGGAGCCGCTGGCGGCATCGCGACCCCGCATGCCGCGGCAGCGGCATTCGCCATGGGCGCTACCTACGTCCTGTTGGGCTCCGTGAACCAAGCCTGCGTAGAAGCGGGAACGTCACCAGCGGTCCGAGAGATGCTGGCCGCCTCCGAGCAAGCAGACATCGCAATGGCGCCGGCCGCCGACATGTTCGAGATGGGCGTCAAGGTGCAGGTGCTCAAGCGCGGCACCATGTTCGCCATGCGGGGCGGTCGCCTGTACGAGCTCTACAGGGCCTATGACTCGATCGACGAAATCCCGGAGGATGAGCGCCAGAAGCTCGAAGAAACCGTCTTCAGGAAGAGCTTCGAAGAGGTTCTCGAGGACGTGCGCACGTACTTCCTCGAGCGCGACCCCACGCAATGGGAGCGTGCCCAGATCGACCCCAAGCACCGCATGGCGCTGGCGTTCCGCTGGTACCTCGGCCAAACTTCTCTTTGGGCCAACACGGGCGAGCCGTCGAGAACCCTCGACTACCAGATTTGGTGCGGTCCCGCCATGGGTGCTTTCAATGCCTGGGTTCAGGATAGCTTCCTCGCGGAAGCGAGCAACCGGAGCGTGGTCACCGTCAGTCTGAATCTTCTTTACGGCGCCGCCGTATTGGGTCGGATACAGACGTTGCGCAGCCAGGGCTTGATTCTGAGCCCGGAAGAGCAGCAGGTGTTGCCCCGCACTCTGTCACAGCTGGAGATGCACCTGCCGTGAACAATCGACAGTCTCCTGAGGCACGCGAGCGGGACGTCCCGTTGGCCATCATCGGCATCTCCTGCATTTTCCCCGAGGCAGACGGCCTGGAAGCGTACTGGCACAACATCCGCAATGGCGTAGATGCCATCACGGACGTGCCCGATACGCACTGGTCACCGGACGACTATTTCAGCGCCGATCCCAAGGCGCCCGACATGACCTACGCGGCGCGGGGCGGGTTCCTGCCACCCGTCGATTTCAATCCACTGGACTTCGGCATCGCTCCGAACGCCCTGGAGGCGACCGATACCGCGCAGCTCCTGGCGCTCTATACGGCGCGCAAGGCACTCATCGACGCGGGTTACGGCCCTGATCGGGACTTCGATCGGGATCGCGTCAGTGTGCTGATGGGTGTCACGGGGACCCTGGAACTAACGATTTCCCTGGGTGCGCGCCTCGGACACCCGTTTTGGCGTAGGGCGTTGGCTGAATCTGGCGTCGACGGTGAAGTGGCGGAGGACGTGGTGCGCCGCATCTCGGACTCCTACGTCGAGTGGCAAGAGGCGTCGTTCCCAGGCCTTCTCGGCAATGTCGTCGCGGGCAGGATCGCGAACAGGCTGGACCTGGGTGGCACCAACTGCGTCGTGGACGCGGCTTGCGCCAGTTCGCTGAGTGCACTCCACCTAGCCGCCATGGAGCTCGCCGACGGCCGCTGCGACATGGCCATCACCGGCGGTGTCGACACGCTCAACGACATCTTCATGTACATGTGCTTCTCGAAGACGCCCGCGTTGAGCGCCACCGGCAATGCACGTCCCTTCGACCACGAAGGCGACGGCACCATCCTCGGTGAAGGAGTGGGCATCCTCGTCCTGAAGCGCTTGGACGACGCAGTCCACGACGGCGACCGCATCTACGCCGAGATCCGTGGTCTGGGCACATCGAGCGACGGCAAGGGCAACGCCATCTATGCGCCGAGTTCGTCGGGTCAAGCCAAGGCGTTGCGCCGGGCCTACCAGCGTGCCGGCACCACGCCCGATACCGTGCAACTCGTCGAGGCCCACGGTACCGGTACGGTCGTAGGAGACGCCGCCGAGTCCGAAGCCCTCACTGCGGTCTACCGTGAGAGCGGGGCGGAGGGCACGTGGTGTGCGCTCGGTTCGGTGAAGTCTCAGATTGGGCACACCAAGGCCGCAGCGGGCGCCGCATCCCTGATCAAGGCAGCGATGGCGCTTCACCACAAAGTGCTGCCGCCCACGCTGAAGGTCGAAAAGCCGTTGGCGCAGGTCGCGCCGGGCGCCTCGCCCTTCTACGTGAACACGGACAAACGCCCTTGGCTCGCGCCCGACGGCCATCCTCGGCGAGCAGCGGTCAGTTCCTTCGGCTTCGGTGGCAGCAACTTTCACTGCGTACTGCAGGAGCACATCAGCGAGGGCAGCGCGAACGAGGAGACCGATTGGGACGGAGATGTGCAAATCGTTGCCTTCAGCGCACCTACGCAACACAACCTCAAGGAATGGTTGACACGTCTGGGTGAGGCTTCGCACTGGGACGCCGTTCGTGAGTTGGGCCAGATCTCCCGTAAGGCCTTCCGTGCAGATGACGCCGAGCGACTACTGCTCGTCGTCGAGAAGGGCCATACCGATGCGCCCGCTCTGGCAACTCGAGTCACCAGCCTGCTCGACGCCCACAAAGAGACGACGTGGTCCACGCCGGACGGCGTCTACTATGGTCGTGGCCCAGCGGCGGGCGATCTGGCGTTTCTCTTTCCCGGCCAAGGCTCTCAATACGTAGGCATGCTCCGCGACCTCGCGTGTCAGTTCCCGAGCATGCGCGCGTCCCTCGAGCTGGCCGACGCCGGAGACTCCGAGAACCGTCTGAGTGACGTAGTCTATCCGCATCCCGCCTTCGATCACGACGCGCGGCAGCTACAAGAAGACGCGCTGCGGGACACATCAAACGCTCAGCCGGGAATCGGAGCCGTCAGCCTCGGGGCCGACGCGGTTCTTCGTTTGTTCGGGGTCACGCCTGTGGCGACGGCCGGCCACAGCTTCGGCGAACTCAGCGCTCTGTGCGCTGCCGGCCGGCTGACGAGGCAGGACTTCCACGCGCTCGCTCGACTCCGCGGTCGCGTGATGGGCGAACTGGACGGTGGCCGGGGGGCCATGCTCGCGGTGCGGGCAGGCCTCGCGGAGGTGGAGAAGGTCATCGCCGCCGAGTCTCTCGACCTAGTGGTGGCGAACCGCAACGCGCCGGCACAGGTCGTTCTTTCTGGTGCCACCGACGAGATCGAGCGCGCATCAGGGGCACTTCGTGTTCGTCAGATCGACGCGCGTCGCCTGCCCGTCTCTGCCGCCTTCCACTCCCCGCTGGTCTCTGAAGCCGAAGCACCGCTCGCCAGCGCATTGGACGGAATCGAACTAGCCGAAGGCCCGGTGCCCGTCTACGCGAACAGCACCGGCAAGTCGTACCCGGCCGACGCCGAGGAGGCCAAAGCGCTTCTGGCCGGGCAGCTCGCGCGCCCTGTACTCTTCGATGAGCTTGTCAGCCGAATGCACAAGGACGGCGTACGGACTTTCGTGGAGACAGGACCGCACGGGCACCTCAGCGGGCTCGTCGACTCCGTCCTTGACGGCGAGCCTCACCACGCCTTCGCCCTCGACGCGAGCCACGGATCGCGCTCGGGCATCCGCGATTTAGCTCGAGTGTTGGCCCAGATCGGCTCACTCGGCCACACCATAGACCTGCAGCCCTGGGACGCTTCCTTCGACCCGCCCGCTGCTCCGGCGATAGCCGGCTGCGCGGCGCTCACCTATCAGGTGGGGGGAGCCAATATCCGGACCCGCAAGAGAGAACCGATGCCACGCAACAATGACAAGGCAGCACAGCCCGCACGGGCCGACGGCGCGCACACCGAGGACAGAGCGCCGAACGGGGAGGGCACCCCGGCTTTGCCGGGTACCCCGGCCTTGCTGAGTACCCCTGCTCCGCTGCCCGTACCGGTCGCTCCCGTGGCGGCTCCCGTAGCAGGCTCGGTGGCTGAAGCCCTGCGGATCACTCAGGAGAACATGGCGGCGCTTCAGCACCTCCAGCAGCAGACAGCGCAGCTGCATCAGCAGTTCCTCGAGGGGCAGAATGCCTCTCAGCAGCACTACCACACGTTGCTCCAGCAACAGCAGCGCTTCCTGGACATGTCGATGGGCGTGCCCGTGGCACCGGCACCTCCTGTGGCCCCCGCTGTCTCGAGTGCACAGCCGTTGATGTCTCTGCCTGCGCCCGCCGCCCCGTCGGTCTACGCCGCTCCCAGCCTCGAGCGCATGGTACCGGCCCCGGCCGAATCGCCGGCCGCCGCCGTCGTGCCAGCCGAGGCGCCAGAACCGGTCACAGCCGCTGTGGCTCCGGCGGCGGCGCCTGATCTAGACGTGGCGAAGATCCTCTTGGACATCGTGTCCGACAAGACAGGATACCCTGCGGAAGTACTCGAGCTAAAAATGGAGCTCGACTCGGATCTGGGCATCGATTCCATCAAGCGTGTCGAGATCCTGTCCGCGCTGCAGGACGAGCTGCCCAACGCGCCCAAGGTCGGCCCCGATCAGCTGGGCACGCTGCGCACACTCCAGTCGCTGCTCGACCTGATCCCCGGAGAGGGCGCCACACCGGTGACCTCGAGCGAGCCCACGCCAGGGGTGGTCGAGGCACAGGTCACGGTCTCGTCGCCCGCCGTGAAGACCGTGGCATTGGCGGCGGAGACGCAGGCAGTCGCCGCGGACCCGGAGGCCGAGGTGGAGGAAGTAGCCCTGAGACCGCTGCAGCGGTACGTGCTGCGGTCGCGGGACTTCAACGGTGCCCCCGAAGAGGAGGTTACTCGGCCGGCTGCCGGAGCCGCGATCTGGATTACCGATGGAGACGCGGAGTTGGCGTCGGAGATCCTAAAGCTTCTCGAGGGCGAGGGTTACCAGCCACGCGCCGTGTCGGCGAAGTCGCTGAACGGCTCGAGCAATGAGGCTGTCGTGGGTGTCGTCATCCTTCCCCCGCGCGACGGAGCGTCGGACGAGGATCTGCTGGGTGCGCTCCAGGTGGTCCAGGCGGCCGGCAACGGCCTACGTACCGCTGGCCTCAAGGGCGGAGCATTCCTAGTGAGCGCCTCCCGCCTCGATGGGGCATTCGGCACCACGGGCAACGAGATTGCCGACCCGCTCTCCGGGGGCTTTGCCGGCCTTACAAAGTCAGCCGCTGGTGAGTGGCCTGAGGTGCGTTGCCGCGCACTCGACTTGGCACCAGACCTGCAAAATTCCGACGCAGCGCGCGCCATTGTTGCCGAGCTGTTCCGCGCCGGCCCCGTGGAAGTGGGTTTGAGCGCTGCCGGCCGTAGCGTGCTCGAGCTGGTAGGCGGGTCACTCCCGTCCGCCAACGGATCCCTGCCCCTGGACAAGGGCGATGTCGTAGTGCTCAGTGGCGGCGCGAGAGGCGTCACCGCGGAGGTCGCTCTGGCGCTTGCGAAATCGTGCCAGCCGACGCTCGCGCTACTCGGTCGCAGCCCGGAGCCGGAAGCCGAGCCCGAGTGGCTAGCGAAGCTCGGGACCGAGGCGGAAATCAAGCAGGCCATGCTCGCGCGCGGCGACGCGACATCGCCGCGCGAGGCTGGCGACATGTACAAGCGAATCCGCGCCGAGAGGGAGATCCGCACCAACCTCGAGCGGATGAACGATACGGGCGCGACGGTACGCTACATGCAGGTCGACGTGACTGACGCATTGGCCGTAAGCGACGCTCTCTCCTCGATTCGTGAGCTCCACGGCCCCGTTCGGGTCCTAGTGCACGGGGCTGGCGTACTCGCCGACCAGCACATCCTCGACAAGACGGCCGAAAGTTTCCAGAAGGTCTATGAGCCAAAAGTGACCGGTCTTCGAAACCTGCTCGAGGCAGTGGACCGTGACGCCTTGCGCGCCCTCGTGTTGTTCAGCTCGTCGACCGCACGGTATGGTCGCGTGGGTCAGGTGGACTACGCGATCGCAAACGAGGTGCTCAACAAAGTCGCCCAGCAAGAGGCCCGGCGTCTTCCCGATTGCAGAGTCCTGAGCCTCAATTGGGGACCTTGGGAAGGCGGTATGGTGGACGAATCGCTCAGGGCGGCCTTCGCCAGCGAAGGAGTGCCACTCATTCCGCTGGCCCAGGGTGCGGACCACCTGCTACGCGAGTTGGCTACTGACGAGTCGGACGTCGAGCGTGTTGTCCTGGGCCCCGCCCCGGCCGACGCTGTGAGCCCTGAGCCCATCGCACAAACGGGACCAATGGGTCCTGACGCTTCCTCCTCCCTGCCGCTGGTGGCTGAAGAGGACATCGACGTAGCGAGTTGTTCCTTCCTGCGCTCGCACGTCCTGGACGGCAAGGCCGTCGTGCCCATGGCGATACTGCCCGAATGGCTCGCGCACGGCGCGCTGCATGGCAATCCCGGCCTGAAGTTCCACGGCTTCGACAACCTCAAGTTGCTCAAGGGTTTGGTCTTGGACGCGGACGCCAGCCTGGGCCTGAAGATCCACGCAGGTAGTGCGCGTAAGGACGAGGAAGGCTACTACCGCGTTGAGATGGAGCTGCGCGCCACTCAGGGCGACGACAGGGAGTTCCAGCACGCTAGGGCGGAGATCCTCCTGGCCGAGGCCCTGCCGGAGAGCGAGCCCCAACTGAGCGCTCCGCAGGGACCCGCTTATGAGAAGACCGCAGCCGAGACGTACCGCGATCACCTATTCCACGGCCCTGCTCTTCAGGGAATCGAACGTGTGCAGACCTGCTCCCTGGAGGGCGTCGTCGCCGACGCGTCGGCGGCCCCGCCGCCGAGCGAGTGGATGGAGCGTCCGTTCCGTCGGCGCTGGCTGACGGATCCGCTGGTGCTCGACGTGGGCATCCAACTTCTCACCTTCTGGTCGGGGGTCCACAGCGCCGGTCCTTCGCTGCCATGTGCGGCGGCCAGTTACCGCCAATACGGAGCGTTCCCGAAAGACGGTGCCCACGTGGTGGCTCGCATCACGAAGAGTGACGAGACCCGGGTGCTCGCCGACCTGGAGTTCCTCGATGGCGACGGCCGGCTGGTCGCGCGCTTCGAGGGGTGCGAGAACACCATCGACGAGGGGCTGACGAGCACGTTCCGCAGCAATCGACTGCCCCTCGAGGTCAGCTCCTGAATCGCCTCGACATAGCTGTCGTTGGCTTCGGGGGAGTCTTTCCCGGCGCCGAGAACCCGCAGGACTTTTGGACCAACATCGCGAGCGGTAAGGACGCCACCGTAGAAGTCCCGGCTCGCCGTTGGCCCCTCGATCCAGACGATGCGTATTCACCCGAGATCGCGGCCGCGGATCGGGTCTACGCGCGGCGCGCCGGCCTCTTGCTCGACATCGAGCTCAATGTCGACGAGCTGAGTATCGACGCAGATCTCCTGGATCGGCTGGACCCCATGTTTCGCGTGGCCTTGCGCGCGGCTCAGATGGCCCTCGCGGACGGCCTGCCCGAGACCCTCGACCGGGATCGCACCGGCGTCATCTTCGGCAACATCGTTCTGCCCACCGATGCGGCCTCCGCGCTGGCCTTGGAGACGCTGGGCCGGAGCTTCGCGGAACGCCTCGGGCAAGTCGGCCCTGAGCCCGACGCCACCGAGCCCCTCAATCGGTATGTGGCGGGACTTCCCGCGGGCCTGGTGGCCCACGCGCTGGGCCTGCGTGGTGGCAGCTACACACTGGACGCGGCGTGCGCGTCATCGCTCTACGCATTGAAGCTCGCGTGCGACGAGCTCGCATCGGGACGCGCTGACGCCATGCTCACGGGAGGGGTGTCGCGGCCGTCATCGCTTTACACGCAGATGGGCTTCAGCCAGTTGCGGGCGCTGTCACCCAGCGGCCGGTGTTCGCCTTTCGATCACCGCGCGGACGGCCTCGTGGTCGGGGAGGGCGCGGGGCTCTTCCTGCTCAAGCGACGCGAAGACGCCGAGCGCGACGGAGACCGGATCCACGCCGTCATCCGCGGCATCGGCCTGAGCAACGACGTGGGCGGCAGCCTCATGTCGCCGGACTTCGAGGGACAGCTGCGCGCGATGCGGGCCGCTTACGAGCAGGCCGGCTGGACACCGCAGGATGTGGACCTGATCGAATGCCACGGCACGGGCACACCCGCCGGGGACAAAGCAGAACTCCGGAGCCTGCAAGCACTCTGGGCCGAGGTTCCTCCCCAGGAGCGGCCCTGTGTCATCGGGTCAGTGAAGTCCAACGTGGGCCACCTGCTCACAGCCGCCGCTGCCGCTGGACTGGCAAAGGTCCTGCTCGCCTTGGAGTCCGAGACGCTACCGCCGACCGCCAACTTCGAGACACCGGTGGACGAGGGCCTGAATTCGGGTCCCTTCCGGGTCCTCTCACAAGGCCAGCCCTGGCTGCGGCGCTCCGAGGAGGTACCTCGACGTGCCGCCATCAGCGCGTTCGGCTTCGGCGGGATCAACGCCCATGTGCTTCTGGAGGAATGGCGGCCGGGCGCGCAGGCGTCGGTATCCGCGCAAGCACCGCGCACCGACCCCATCGCCATCGTGGGCATGGACGCTCACTTCGGCCCTTGGGTCGGCCTGCGGGCCTTTCAGGAGCGTGTGCTCGGCGGCGAACCGGAGATACAGCCCACCACGCCAACGCGCTGGTGGGGTGCCACAGAGTGCGACTGGTTCGAGGGCCTAGGGCTACACGCCAACGATTTTCGTGGCCACTACATCGATCGCTTGGACATTCCTCAGGGTCGGTTCCGCATTCCGCCGAGGGAGTTGGAGGAGATGCTTCCCCAGCAGCTCCTCATGCTCAATGTCATGGCGAACGCCATCGATGACGCGGGCTTCAAGGGCGGGGAGCGGCTACGCTCCGGCGTCTTCATCGGCATCGCGCTAGACCTCAATACCACCAACTTCCATTTCCGTTGGGCGGCGGACGAGGGCGTGCGCGACAACACTGTGCCGCCCCTGACCGCCAACCGCACTATGGGCGCGTTGGGCGGCATCGTCGCGAGTCGCATCGCGCGGGAGTTTCGCGTTGGCGGTCCGAGCTACACGATCTCCAGCGAGGAGACTTCAGGCATGCATGCGCTGGAGGTCGCGGTGCGCGCGCTGCAAGAGCGCGAGTTGGATAGCTGTCTGGTAGGAGCAGTGGATCTCGCGGGAGATGTGCGCGCGGTGCTGGCCACGCATGCGCTCCACCACTACTCGGCAAGCGGTCGCGCGCGCCCCTTCGACGCGGACGCGGATGGTGCGGTAGTAGGCGAGGGAGCCGCGGCAGTGGTACTCAAACGCTTGGAGGATGCCGAGCGCGACGGGGACCGTGTTTACGCTGTGATCCGCGGATTCGGCACCAACTCGGGAGGCTCGGCCCAGCGGCCCATGCCCACGCCCGACACCTATTCGCGAGCCCTCGAACGCGCCTATCAAGAAGCGGATCTCGACCCCGCCCTGGTCGGCTACGTCGAGACCCACGGGAGCGGCAACCATATCGAGGACCGCATCGAGACCGAGGCGCTGTGCTCGTTCTTCTCACCACGCCATTTGGCGCCGGTGCGGCACCTGGGCAGCGTGAAGGCCGACGTCGGACACGCCGGCGCTGCTTCGGCGCTCGCGTCGACGGTCAAGACAGCGCTCTGCCTCTACCAGGAGGTGTTGCCGCCCGTACGAGGGTTGCGGTCGGTGCGCGCGGACCTGTCGCCCAGGGACTTCCTGCTCGCGAAGGAGCCCCAGTACTGGCTGAGAAACCGGGCCGACGGCCCCCGCCGCGCGGGTGTGAGCACACTCGGTGTGGACGGAGGCTGTTGCCACCTCGTGCTCGAGGAGCACGAGGCGAGCAAGGGCGGAGCCACGCTCCCCGAGCGTCGCCAACCGCTGGGGGCGCGCAGCGAGGCACTCTTCGCCGTAGAAGGCGACGACGTCTCGCTGCTAGGAGCGAGGCTCGCCGCCCTCGCGTCCCACGCACGCCACGAGACCGAAGCCATCGAGTTGCTCGCGCGCGATTGGTTCCGGAAAGTGGGGCAAAGTCCGGAGGCCAAGCTCGGCCTGTCGCTCGTTGCGCGCTCCCGCGAGGAGCTGCTGCGCTTGGCAGACGCGGCGGGCGCCATGCTACGTGGCGAGGCCGACGACAGTGCCCTGCCGGATTCGAACCGCATCTTGTGGAATTCCCACCCGCTGGGCGGTCGCAGGGAGCTCGCCTTCGTCTTCCCAGGGTCGGGCAACCACTATACCGGCATGGGTCGCGAGCTGGCCGTAGAGTGGCCGGAGATCGCTCGCAGGCAAGACGCCGAGACTCTGTACCTTCCGCAGCAACTCTTGCCTGATCGCTTCTGGAACGCGGCGTCCAGCAAGGACCTTGGCGATGACGAGCGCGCCTTCATCATCGCGCAGGTCGCGCTGGGCACGGTGGTGTCCGACCTCGTGCGCTCCTTCGGCGTCGAGCCAGGCAGCGTCTTGGGCTACAGCCTGGGAGAACCCACAGGGCTGTTCTCGCTACGCGCCTGGCGAGACCGAGAAATGATGCTCGCTCGACTCATGGAGAGCTCGCTCTTCACCGACGATTTGGCGGGCAACTGCGACAGCATCCGCAAGAGTTGGGGTCTGACTGAGTTCGAGGAAGTGGACTGGGTCACCGGCGTGGTCGATCGAGCAGCCGCGGCGGTGCGTGGCGTACTGGACGCCGAGGAGCGCGTCTACCTGCTTATCATCAACACACCGGCCGAATGCGTCATCGGAGGCGACCGCAAACGCGTCGCCGCGGTGGTGGACGCCCTGCACTGCAACTTCCACGCGCTGGAAGGCGTGCCCACGGTGCACTGCGCCGTGGCCGAACCCGTGGCCAAAGAGTACCACGACTTCCACCTCTTCCCGACGACGGCTCCCGCTGGAGTGCGCTTTTTCAGCGCCGCAGCCGGAGACGTCTACGAGGTGACCCGCGAGAGCGCGGCCGACAGCATTCTCGAGCAAGCGGTGCGCGGCTTCGACTTCCCGAAGCTCATCGAGCGAGCATACGAGCAGGGCGTCCGCCTCTTCCTGGAGATGGGGCCGGGCTCCTCGTGCACGCGCATGATCGCTCGCATCCTCGAGGGCCGGCCGCACGTCGCTCAGTCCGCCTTGAGCGCGCACAAGGGTGACGTGTCTTCGCTGCTGCACCTGCTGGGTCGGCTCATCGCAGAGCGGATCCCGGTGGACCTGCAGCCGCTCTACGGCGTGGAGACCAGAGCGCTCGGCCATCGCAGCGTCCTGCGCGAAGGTTCGTCTGCACTCCGAATTTCCATAGGAGGCGACCCTTTCCACATCCGCTGGCGCGGCCCGCAGATGGAGCCGGCCGTGCCGCCAGCACAGCCGTCTCCGTTGCCCGCCTCCGCGTCACTCGTTGCGGCGCCGTCCACTCCGGTGCCCGCGCCCGTGGCGCCCGCGGCCGCAGCCTTCGCGCCGGCGGCGGCGCAGGTAGCGGCTGCCGCGATGGCGTCCGGCGCGCCGCCTTTTTTGGGCGACCCCACCCTGTTGGCGGGGTTGAGCGCCTCGAGCGACGCTCGGGCTCGAGCGCATGCCACCTACCTGCGGAACGCTCACGAGCTCGACCGCGCGCTACAGGAGACGGCCGCGCTTCAGTTCCGGTTGGCCGAGCAGCTATTGTCTGCGCCTGACGAGGGCCCACCGGGGCTCGGACCGGCGGCTGCAGCGCCACCAAGGCTGATGCCTTCCTCGCCACCCACTGCGCTCGATCGCGAAGCCTGCCTCGAATTCGCAGTCGGGTCCATCGCCAACGTGCTGGGAGCGTCTTACGCCTCCGTCGACCAAAACGCCACTCGAGTCCGGCTCCCAGCTGAGCCTCTCATGCTGGTGGATCGCATCCTCAGCATCCAGGGTGAGCCGCACTCTATGACCGGCGGACGGGTCGTCACGGAGCACGACGTGGGAGCGCGCCCCTGGTACTTGAGCTGTGGTGCCATCCCCACCTGCATCGCAGTCGAGTCGGGACAGGCCGACCTCTTTCTCGCGGGTTGGTTGGGCATCGACGCCCACACCGAGGGGCTGGCTGTTTACCGACTGCTCGATGCGGTGGTCACGTTCCACGACCATCTGCCAGAACCGGGCAAGGTCATCCGGTACGACATCAGCATCGAACGCTTTTTCCAACAGGGCGAAACGTGGCTGTTCTACTTCGCTTTCGAGGGGACCGTAGACGGTCGGCCGCTGCTGTCGATGCGTGAGGGCTGCGCGGGCTTCTTCACGATCGAGGAGCTCGAGGCAGGACAAGGCATCGTGCGAACCAAGATCGACCTACAGCCTCGGCCAGGTGTCCTGCCGGAGGGCTGGACGGGCCTCGCGCCGATGCGCGCCGGCGACTCCTACGACGACAAGCAGATCGCGGCGCTGCGAAGGGGGGACCTCGCGGCGTGCTTCGGTCCGATCTTCGCGGACCTATCGATCGCTACACCTGAGACGTTGCCCAGCGGACTCATGGAGCTTGTGCACCGAGTGACCGACGTGGACCCAGGGGGCGGCCGCTTCGGCATAGGGATGATCCGCGCTGAAGCCGACATCAACCCTGACGATTGGTTCCTGACCTGCCACTTCAGTGACGACATGGTCATGCCGGGAACGCTCATGTATGAGTGTTGTCTGCACACGCTTCGGATCTACTTGCTGCGAATGGGGTGGGTGGGAGAAGCGGGCAAGATCCGCTACGAGCCGGTGCCTGGCGTGAAGAGCCGGCTCAAGTGCCGGGGTCAGGTCATCCAGAGCACCAAGCGCGTGACGTATGAGATCGAGATCAAGGAGCTCGGCTACGGACCGGAGCCCTTTGCCATCGTCGACGCACTCATGTACGCGGACGGGAAGCCTGTCGTCGAGATCGCCGACATGTCCATGCGCCTCACGGGCCTCGCGCGCGAAGACGTCGAAGCGCTCTGGCGCCCACGTGAAAAACGCGTGCTCTACGACCAGGAATCCATTCTGGCCTTCGCGATTGGAAAGCCTTCGGAAGCGTTTGGTGACCGCTATCTGCCCTTCGACGACGAGCGTGCGATCGCCCGCCTGCCGGGCCCGCCCTACGCCTTCATGGACCGTGTCGTGAACACCGTGGGTGAGGCGTGGGACCTGGAGCCCGGCGCCGCGGTCACGGCGGAGTACGACGTGCCCGCCGACGGTTGGTACTTCGAGGCCAACCGCCAGACGGAGATGCCCTTCGCTGTACTGCTGGAGGTCGCGCTGCAGCCGTGCGGGTGGCTCGCCGCGTACTGTGGCTCGGCCCTGACTAGTGAGACGGACCTCCGCTTCCGGAATCTGGGAGGACGCGCCGTCCAGAAGCGGGCAGTTCGCGCGGACTCCGGTACACTCACCACCGAGGTGCGACTGACGGACGTGTCGCACTCGGGCGGCATGATCATCGAGCGCTTCGACATCCGGATGACCGACGAGCAAGGTGTCGTCTTCGAGGGCGACACCTACTTTGGCTTCTTCAGTGCGGAGTCCCTGGCCGACCAGATCGGCATCCGAGAGACGCAGAAGTATGAGCCTACCGAGGCCGAGATGACGCAGGCCGTCAGCTTCGACTACCCTACCGAGGCGCCCCATCCCGAAGACGGCTTCCGTATGCTCGCAAAGATCGAGGTGCTGCTTCGGGAGGGCGGGCCCCACGGTCTCGGCTTTGTCCGGGGAAGCATCCCGGTGGATTATGAAGCATGGTTCTTCAAGGCCCACTTCATGGACGACCCGGTATGGCCGGGCTCCTTGGGGTGCGAGTCCTTCCTGCAGTTGCTCAAGGCATACGCCGCGGACCGCTGGCGACTCGATGCCGACGCGGTCTGGAGGACGAATGGTCTGGAGCGTGAGCACAATTGGACTTACCGCGGGCAGGTATTGCCCACCGACGGGAAGGTCGAGGTGGAGGCCGTCATCACCGAGGTGGACGAGCAAGCTCGCCGCGTGACAGCGTCCGGGTACCTCACCGTGGACGGCCGCACCATCTACCACCTGGGCGACTTCAGTGTCGAGATCGTGAGGGACGCCGAATGAGGTACAAAAAGGTTCATCTGGAGGCCATCGGCTACGAGCTGGCGCCCGTCGTGGTCACGTCCGACGAGCTCGAGGAACGCCTGGAGCCCCTCTACAAGCAGCTGCACGTTCCGGAGGGCTCCCTGGAGGCGCTCACGGGCATCAAGGAGCGTCGTTGGTGGGAGCCGAAGCACTCGCTGTCACACAGCGCGGCTACGGCGGCTAGGAAGGCCCTAGCCAAATCCGGAGTCCTCGCCGAGGCCTTGGAGACGGTGATCTATGCCGGTGTCTGCCGCGAGAACTTCGAGCCCGCTACCGCGTGCGCTGTGGCCGTGGAGTTGGGCGTGCGGGGATCCGCGTCCGTCTACGACATCAGCAACGCATGCCTCGGCATTCTCAACGGTATTCTGGACATCGCCAATCGCATCGAGCTGGGTCAGATTCGAGCCGGCATCGTCGTCTCCGCGGAAACCGCGAGGGAGATCGTCGAGGTCACCATCGAGCGCATGCTGCGCGAGGCCACGATGGGTACCTACACCGAGGGACTGGCCACGCTCACCGGAGGATCCGGAGCCGTCGCGGTGCTCATCACAGACGGCTCATTCGGCAACAACGGCTCCCACCGCGTGCTCGGAGGCGCTCAGCGCGCCGCCCCCGAGCACAATGATCTTTGTCGCTGGGGCCTCGACGGCGCGCCCACCCTGCACCGCACAGAGCCGCTGCCTCAGCGGATGTACACGGATGCCGCTTCGGTTCTTCAGCACGGCGTCACCCTGGCCAACGAGACGTGGCAGGACTTCCTGGGTCAGATGAGCTGGGAAGCCGACCACGTGGACCGCGTGATCTGCCACCAAGTGGGCACAGCGCACAGAGACACGATTCTGGGGTCGATCGGCATCGACCCGCTGAAAGACTTCTCGACCTTCCCATACCTGGGCAACATCGGCACCGTGTCGCTCCCGCTGACCGCGGCGCTGGCGGAGGAAAGGGATGCCCTGGGGCCGGGAGACCGCGTGGCCTTCCTGGGCATCGGGAGTGGCCTGAATTGCATGATGCTCGGAGTGGAGTGGTAGGCGTGAAGCCGCGGTTCGAGGACTATCCTTTCGAAGGCCGTTTCCTGGATCTCGACGGCGCCCGCATGCACTACTTGGACGAGGGTGCAGGCCCCCCGGTGCTGATGGTGCACGGTAACCCCACCTGGTCGTATTACTACCGGCATCTGGTGCTCGCGCTGCGCGACAGCCACCGGGTCGTCGTGCCCGACCATGTCGGGTGCGGACTCTCGGACAAGCCGGACGACAACTCGTATCCATACCGCCTCGAGCGCCGCGTGCAGGACCTGAAGCGGCTCGTCGAACACCTGCAGCTGGACGGCAAGATCACGCTCGTAGTGCACGACTGGGGGGGCATGATCGGCATGGCTTGGGCCGCTCGTCACCCGGAGCGGGTCGAACGCCTGGTAGTCCTGAACACCGCAGCCTTCCACCTACCCGCCGGCAAGCGAGTGCCGATGTCTTTGCGCCTCTCCCGGTCGGCGATCGGCGGCTTGCTCGTCCGCGGGCTGAACCTGTTCAGCCGCGGTGCCCTCCGGTACTGCGCCACGCAGCGTCGGCTCACCAAGGGTGAGCGTAGCGCCTACCTGGCGCCCTACGATTCATGGGACCATCGCGTGGCCGTGCATCGCTTCATCCAGGACATCCCTCTTCGCAACACCGACCCGGGGCACGACATCGTGAGCGAGGTGCAGGCTGGCCTCGAGCATTTCCAGGACACCCCAACCCTGCTGCTCTGGGGCCTGCGCGACTTCGTTTTCGATGCCGACTACCTCGAGGAGTGGCAGCGGCGCATGCCCCATGCCCGCACGCACACCTACGAGCGCGCCGGCCACTACATCCTGGAGGACGCGCGCGACGACGTGCTCGCGCTCGTGCAGGCGTTCGTAGCCGAAGCTCCGATGGCCAATCCGTCGTGAAGCAGATGTCGACGAACATCGCCGCCGCACTGCCCGAAATGGCCGCGCTCCAGCCCGATCGCATGGCGGTCGCATGGCCTGACGGACGAGGCGGGTTCTCAGAGAGGACGTTTCGCGAACTCGAGGAGGACAGCAGTCGCCTCGCAGCGGCGCTGACGGCCTACGGCATCACACGCGGCACACGCACTGTCTTGATGGTCCCGCCGGGCCTGGACTTCTTCGCCCTCACGTTCGCTCACTTCAAAGCGGGCATCGTTCCGGTGATGGTCGACCCTGGCATGGGTCTGAAGAGCTTGAAGACCTGCCTCGCGGAAGCCGAGCCGGAGGCCTTCATCGGCATCCCCAAAGCCCATGTGGCACGAATCGTCCTGGGCTGGGGCAAGGACACGATCCGGCTGTGCGTCACCGCCGGGCGCAGGCTCTTCTGGGGCGGAACCACGCTGTCGAAGCTACGCGCCGGTGCCCCCGATCTCATGCAGCCGGTCGAGACATCGGAAGACGACATCGCCGCGATCCTTTTCACGAGCGGCTCCACGGGCGTACCCAAGGGTGCCGTCTATACCCACGGGAATTTTCTGGCTCAGGTGGAGCTTCTGAAGGAGACATACGGCATCGAACCAGGGGAGATCGACCTACCCACATTTCCGCTTTTTGCGCTCTTCGATCCTGCACTGGGCATGAGCGCGGTCATCCCTGAGATGGACCCCACACGTCCGGCGAACGTGGATCCGGAGAAGATCCTCGGTGCGATCCAGCGCTACGGAGTCACCAACACATTCGGCTCCCCGGCACTTCTGCACCGGGTGGGCAGCTACGGCGCCGCGCACGGCGTAAAACTGCCGACTCTGCGCCGCGTCATCTCGGCAGGAGCGCCTGCGCAGCCCGCGGTGTTGGAGCGCTTCAGCCGCATGCTCGCCGAGGGCACGGAGATTCACACGCCCTACGGTGCCACCGAGGCGCTGCCTGTCAGTTCCATGGGGAGTCGAGCCATCCTCGCCGAGACCGCCGCCCAAACCAATCAGGGCCGAGGTGTCTGCGTTGGCCTTCCGGTAGAGCGCATCGACGTGCGCGTGATTGGCATCGACGACGGGCCCATCCCGACGTGGTCCGACGATCTGGAGATCCCCACCGGAGAGGTGGGCGAGTTCGCCGTAAAGGGCCGCCAAGTTTCTCGTGCCTACTACGGGCGTGATGACGCCACCGAGCTGGCGAAGATCGCCGATCCCGACGGCGGCTTTTGGCACCGCATGGGGGACGTGGGCTACGTGGACGAGCAGGGACGACTCTGGTTCTGCGGCCGAAAGGCCCACCGGGTCCGGCTCGAAAGCGAGACCCTATACTCGCTCCAGTGCGAAGGGGTCTTCAACTGCCACCCGGACGTGTATCGCACCGCGTTGGTCGGCGTCGAGCGCGATGGGCGCACGCTTCCGGTGCTCTGCGTGGAGCTGCTCGCCAACCGCCCGGCGGACCACCCCGTGGACCGCGCCAGGACCGAAGCCGAGCTGCGCGCTATCGCTGCTGGTAATGAGCGTACACGCAGCATCGACACGTTCCTCTTCCACTCCGATTTCCCGGTGGACATCCGCCACAATGCGAAGATCTTCCGCGAGAAGCTGGCCGTCTGGGCCACGCGCCAACTCTCGTGAAAGCTCTCGTCACGGGAGGTGGAGGATTTTTGGGTCTCGCCATCGTGCGAAAATTGCGCGCTCGTGGTGACCAAGTGCGCAGCTTCTCGCGCGGCACCTACCCTGCCCTCGAAAGGCTCGGCGCGGAGAGTGTGCGCGGGGACATCGCCGACAAGGCCGCGGTGCTGCGCGCGGCCGGTGATTGCGACATCGTCTTCCACGTCGCGGCCAAGGCGGGGGTTTGGGGCTCCACGGAGTCGTACCACCGCGCCAACGTAGTCGGGACCGACAACGTACTGACGGCCTGCTCCGCCGAAGGCATCAAGCGCCTCGTCTATACCAGCACGCCCAGCGTCACCTTCGCGGGCACCGACCAAATGGGTGTGGATGAGAGCGCACCGTACGCGGAGCGTTACCTGAGCGACTATCCACGCACGAAAGCGATCGCCGAGCAGCGGGTCCTGGAGAGCAACGGAAGCGATCTAGCCACAGTGGCGCTGCGTCCGCACCTGATCTGGGGCCCCGGTGATCCGCACCTGGTGCCGCGCATCCTCGAGCGACGTCGCTCGGGTAGTCTTCGTCTGTTGGGGAACCGGCCCAACGCGGTCGATTCGGTTTACGTCGACAACGCGGCCGACGCACACGTGCTGGCCGCCGACCGACTCGAGCCGGGCTCTGCCGTCGCGGGTAAAGCGTACTTCATCTCGCAGGGCGAGCCGCTACCGCTGGCGGACCTCATGAATCGAATCCTCGCAGCGGGTGGGCTGCCACCCGTCGAACGCCGGATCCCCACGGGCTTTGCGATTTTTCTGGGCGCGCTGCTGGAGACGGGGTACGAGCTCCTGGGCATCGAGAACGAACCCCCTCTGACCCGTTTCGTCGCGCTCCAGCTCTCCACCGCCCATTGGTTCGACATCTCGGCGGCGCGTCGCGACCTGGGCTACGAACCGGCCGTCAGCCTGGACGAGGGCATGGAACGGCTCGCGGCGTCGCTTCG